>Ga0209064_1000425_pt1 | contig 96022 bp, 92 predicted proteins | sample Inofromicrocosms_FD_187498 | JGI IMG/M metagenome (GOLD analysis project Ga0209064, IMG submission 187498) | Mouse cecum microbial communities from Vienna, Austria - Inoculum for glucosamine and mucus D2O microcosms (SPAdes) (version 2) | ecosystem: Host-associated > Mammals > Digestive system >...
CAAATTTCCTGTGAGTCGGGGAGGATATTCTTCTGCATACGATAACAGATATAAATTGTCAAAGCAGAGGATGTAAAAACAATTATCATTGTAATGGCAACCGTCCAGATAAATGCACTTTTAATAGATTTTACTTTCTTCATTTTTTCCATCTATATCCCATCCCCCAAACTGTTTCTATATATTCCTTGCCCGTAGCTTCAGTCAGTTTATTTCTGATTTTTCGGATATGCTCTTTAATAACATTGCTGTCGCCCTCAGCATTAAAGCCCCATACGGCTTCGTATATCCGTTCTTTATCAAATATCTGGTTAGCGTTACTCATCAGAAACTCGACAATATCAAATTCACGATTTGATAAGTTCAGCGACCTTTCTCCATAAAAAATTTTGCGTTCAGCAAGATTTACAATTAAGCCTTGTGAAGATACGATTTTAGGAGTACACTTGCTTCTCTCGTCCCTCCGCAGGTGAGCCGCCACCCTTGCGGTCAATTCTTGTAAACTAAAAGGCTTGGTTATGTAGTCATCGCCGCCGACCTGCAAACCGTTTACCTTGTCCTGTTCTGTAATACGAGCTGTCAAAAACAAAATAGGGCAGGTGACATTATTACGGATAATCTTGCATAGCTCCAATCCGTCCATTTCGGGCATGTTGATATCAAGCAAAATTAAATCTGGATATGTATTCAGCATTGATATTGCCTGCTCCGCATCTTCCGCTACAAAAGTCTCATATCCACAATCCTGCAAGTGGCTTGATAATAATTCAGTCAGCATTTTTTCATCATCAACAATGAGTATTTTATACGCCATAATAAAAACCTCCAGTCTAATATATAATAAAATCTAAAAGTCAAAAATCGGTCAATTTCTTATTTTCTTTCTTCGGGCATCAGCAGGCTTTTTGGTATCTTTAGGAATAAACCATACCCGATTTATGTTCAACACACCCTCAATACGATTTTCCTTGCACAACCGCTGCACCCACCGAAGCGATACATTCCATTTTTCTGCGGCTTCCTGTGCCGTCATATATTCAAACATAACTGACCTCCTAAAATCGTACTGTATTTATTATAACCGTTTAGACGAACTGTATCAAGTGTGCAAATATGAATTTTCACCTCTTATGACATGAGATTATATTTCCTATTACAAGAGATTTTACATCGTTTAATTAGAAGCCACACACATATTCAATTTTTACTTTCTTTATCGGGGCATTGGCTACCTTAAAGATAAGCTCGTCAACGCAGTCCCCGTATTTGCCCTGCCGTATGAGCTGATTTTTCAGCTCCACAAGGCTATGTAAAAGCAATGTTCTTTCTTGGCTATCCACATATATGTGAGTTTTCTTTTCTCTCATAGGGCATTTGACCTCCTTGCAACTCCATTATATTATAAAGGTATTTCATCTTGCAAAGGTACAAAACTCATGCGGCAGGAATGGCACAATAGATGTTGATTTCACGCTGAGAGCCTTGTCCAATAACAGTAGGTTGCTCGACGTATGTATAATGATTGTTTTTTCCGTACCTTGTGGGCTTGTCCTCCGTTGTAAGTTCACCCATCCAAAAGCCCATAAATAGCGGCTGTTCGGGCGATTTGGAGAAATGGAACATTTCTAAGGCTTCTGTAGGAACAGAAGAATACGTACCAATATGTTATACAAAAAATAAAACTGCCTGTAAATAAAGCAGTCTTATTTTTTATCAAAATGCATAGGTATTTTAGGGTATATGGTTATTTCAAAATCGTCAGGAGAACCCTGCCACCTTGTACCTTTATTTTTAATATAGATAACCTTTTCAATGACTTCCCTAAGCATATCATTTTTAGCCTTGGGTGTTGGAAGCTCATGATAAACTTCAAGGAGCCTTTCAACCTTTGGAACAATATTTTTTGCATTATCTTCCGCCAAAGTTTCTATTTTGAGTTCCGATTCAAGTCCTGCTATATCTGTTTTAGCTTTATTGATTCTTTCAGACAGCGAGTGTGACCGTTCAATAAAAGTATCAGCATCGTAAACATTCTGTTCGAGCAAGTCATGTAATTTGCTTAACTGCTTGCTGAGTGTATCAAGCTCACATTTTTGTTTATTAAGCGCTCTGCGCTTTATATCAGCCTGAGATACTTTTTTTACGTTACCTGCAATTGAAGTATCCCATTGCAGTTTATATCCTATTACCCATTCATCAAGTGCTTCAAGAATACGCTTTTCAACTATACTCAATTGAGAACTTACATTCTTGCAGGAAGACGAGGCGCAGATAAGGGTATCAGGATAATTCTTATTACTATAAGGACGGCGTACCATACGCCGTCCGCACTTTCCGCAGATAACAACACTCGAAAGAGGATTTTTTACTGTATTATATTTCTGCACGGGCTGAGGAAAATTTGTTTTCATAAACATCTGAGCCTGATTAAATGTTTCTTCAGAAATTATTGCTGGATGCAGACCCGGACATACTATGCAATCGTTTGAACGTGGACGTGAAATTAAAACTTGACCATCAATCATTTTCTTAACATTATGTCTCCAATTCCAGCGAATCTTGCCTATGTAAACCGGATTCATCAGAATATCACGAATCGAAGATCCCACCCAATTTCCTCCCATTTTTGCTGAAATCTTCATTTCATTTAGACGGCGTGCTATAAGTGAAACTCCTAAACGCCGATATGAACCGTCTGACTGCCTTTCTCCGACAGTGTACCAATCAAATATCAAACGTATTATTTCTGCTTCTTCGTCAACTATAGCAAGAGTAAACCCTTTATCCCCCTGAATCCGGACACGCTCATAACCAAAGGGAGCCTTATTGGAAACATACTTTCCCTCCTTTACAGACGCAATACGTCCACGCTGTAAACGACGGTTTATGGTTTTGTATTCACGACGGCTCATAAAAAGACCAAATTCAAAGTATTCTTCATCAAATTCATTTGCAGGATCAAATGTTTTTAAAGGAGTAATAATTTCTGTATTACTGTATTTAAACGTCTGGGCAACTAATCCCTGATCAATTGTATCACCGCGGGCAAGACGTTCAACTTCCATTACAAGTACACCGTCCCATATTCCCTGTTCGACTTCCGAAAGCAGCTGCTGCATTACAGGACGTGCTGCAATAGTTTCTCCCGAAACAATTTCACGGTATATTTTAGTTACATTTAATTGCAGTTTTTCAGCAAGCTCACACAAGGCTTTTTCATGACGGGCAAGGGTTTCACCCTCTCCCCTTTCTTCTGCCTCAGTATCAGACCGGGACTTTCGGAGATAAATACAATATTGCAAAGACTGCACCTCCAAACGAAAATAAATAATATTATCTTCATTACAGCATATTACTGATAGAATCAGAATATAACCCAATCAATAATATTATATGGCGGGTAATCTTTGCAATATATTTATATTATAAATTAATAATTCTCTTAAGCAGAATCCAGTCAAAACAGTTAATAGTGCCGTCATTATTTATATCAGCAGCTTTTGCCTGTTCGCCTGAAAGTGTTTCCTTTTTAAGCAAAAACTTCTGAAGCAGAACTGAATCAGCAAGCGTAACACTTCCGTCTAAATTAATATCGCCTATAAGGACAGTCTTTTCGCTATCCGGAACAATCCAGCCTCCGTCAGCAACAATCATACAAAGCATTTTTATAGTATCGCCGAAATAAACGTCATCACCATAATTTACAACGACGTCGCGGACTTCATTATACCATTCATTGTTATTGCCGCAGACAGCGGATACCAGAAACGGAGCGGTAAAACAAAGATCATTGTAATCTTCAAAAGGTGTACCGTCAGGCTTATACCCTGCCTTGATTTCCCATGGATCGCCGCCAGTTGAACTTATAATAAATGAGTTTATCATTTCTGCAAAGTCAAGAGCGTTACTGTTGCCGTTTATAAGATAATCCATACTAATTCTCCAAGGAGTGCGGCAGCTGTTATAGTAATAATAGCCGTCATATGCACTTTCAAGAAAATCAGCCGGTGCAGGAACAAACTTACCGGCGCTGTCCTTTATAATAAAATCTGGAAGAATGCCCGTCTTATATTGTGAGGTTAAATCATTTATTACTGCATACGTGCTGTCATAAACCTTATTCCACCGGTCATCTCCAGTAACCTCTGCAAATACAGGCATATACTGAACTATAAAGTCAGAAGCCCTCGCAGCAGAATAATACTTATCGTTCTTATCTGACCAATAAACCCAGTCGCCGAGCTGAAGCAGCCAATCTGTTTTATTTACCTCAAACTCCATTATATCATTAATTACATCGACAGCAGCTTGCTTATAATTAATATCACCGTTGCTTCCCCAAACCTTATCTGCCATTAGCAGAGCATAAGCTATATCCATATCTCCGTCTGAAGCAGAATCCTCTCCTGACGGAGCGTCCACAATAGCAGAACCATTGTCACACTGCTGCCATGCCATAAGATTTGGACCTATTCCGCTTAAATGATCCTTATAAAACCAATACATTCCGTCAAAGATTTCCTTTGCATCAGTATCATAATCCGCCATGCCGGCCGCAATCAGCATTCCGTAGCCGTGAGCCTCAGAAACAGTAATCTCAACAGTCCGATTACTGTCAGAATATTTTTCCTCACTATACCAAACATAATACTGAGATTTATCGGTAACGTAATTATTCTTTATCAAATATTTTTCTTTCCACTGTTTATAAAAACTTGTTGTTTCTTCTGATAAGATTTGAGTTTCATACTGAACCTTTTCAGCAGATGCACAAACCGGCAAAGCCATAGTCAATAATCCCGTCAAAGCAGTAACCGCCGCTATTTTTTTAATTAATCCCATAGTAAACCTTCCTAATCATAATTTTTTATTGGTTTTAATTATATCATTATTCTTTTAATAAATCTACCGTTATCTTTATATCACCTTACGGTATCTTATGATAATCATATAAATAATTGCAGCATATAGAAATTTATGATATAATTATACAAATTATATCAGGAGATAAATGAATTATGAAAAACCTTCCTAAGCCCTGTCTGATTGAAGAACGATATTTTCCATTTGAATGCAGTGACAGTTATGGTGTTGAAGATGATTACCGTACTCTTCACTGGCACCGTGAAATGGAAATATGCTATATAAAACAAGGAACCGGCAAATATCTTATAAACGGTACTGATTACAGTTTTGAAAAGGGAGATATGTTTATTATAAATAACGATGATATTCACCTTTGCCATGATGATAAAAACTTAATAATGCAGGTAATAATGTTTGAGGCTTCTTTTATCTGCGGAGGGGCTGGAAATCCATTGGATTATGAATATCTTCGACCCTTTATGGAATCCCCTGTCAATTACTGCCAAAAGCTTGACGGAAAAAGCCCCTATTCCTTGAAGCTGATTAAAATTCTTTCAGAAATTGAACAAGAATACAGCTCAATGAATAAGGGCTATGAACTTATTATCAAATCTCTTTTGCTGAAGTTTATGAGTCTGATTATACGGTATTTTTCCGTTGAGGAATGCTCATATGTTAAGGAAATATCAAGTGTTCCGGTTTCAGATAAAATTCGAAACATTTTGATTTATATTGAAAATAATTATCAAAATGAAATAACACTTAAATTTCTTTCTGAAAAATTCAATATTAGTATTCCATATCTTTGCAGCAGTTTCAAATGCCTGACTGGAATTTCTCCCATAGATTTTGTAATCAGAAATCGTATAGCCCAAGCCAAGTATGAATTGACCTCGACTAAAAAGGATATTCTTACAATTTCACAAGAGTGCGGATTCCGTTCACTCTCCAATTTTAATCATCTTTTCAAAACCTTAGTAGGCTGCTGCCCCAGCGCTTACCGCAAAACATGAGTCTATTTTTCCTCAGCTGTTTTCTCCTCTACAACAACCGCTTCAACAACCTCCTGAGAATTATTTGCCGGCTGAACCGGTTCAGCGTCAACCAGCTTTGTACCGCATTCACGGCAGAATAACTGTCCTGCATTTATTCTTACCTTGCAATTAGGACAATACAAATTATCTGCAATTGTTTCAAGAGATTTTTTAAGTCTGTCAATTTCAGACATAGCTGTATTAACACCTGTAAACTGACTTTCATAACCTGCGGGTGCAGATGTATTTTCACTGAAAAATTTCTGACCAATAGCCATATATAGGTTATTTATCTTTGCCTCTTCATTTTTAATTGCCCTGTTGATCCTTGCTTTTTCTGTCATTTCCTTAGACTTGTCGCTGACATCTCTTGCAACATCACTTACTGCCGCAACTGCACTGCCTGCCGCATCTTTAACTTTATCAAAAAAACCCATAACAAATTTCTCCTTTAAAACTTTTCTTATTAATTATATTTTTATAATACTATTTTAGACCTGTAATTTAAATTACAATAATTATTTTATTATTTTATAAACAACAGGCATAATATCCGGAACTGTATCTGATATAATAACCGCATCAAGGGCTCGATTACCGATTTCCGATAATTCATAAACAGTTGAAGAATAAATAGTCATCAGCAAATCACCCTTTTTAACCTTATCCCCTTTACCGGCATTCAAAACGATACCCGCTGAATAATCAACCTTATCATCTTTTTGTTTTCTTCCGGCGCCTGCCATAAGTGAGCAATAACCAATCTCTTCGCTGTTAATAGAAGCAATATATCCATCTATACTGCTTCTAACCTCATAAGAATATTCTGCCTTAAAAATTTCAGAATAATCATTGATAAACTCAATATCTCCGCCCTGAGCTTCAATCATTTCACTGAATTTTTCAAGTGCCTTTCCCTCTGAAACAGCTCTTCTGACCATTTCTTCACATTGATCAATATTGCCTGCACCTGCAATTTCCAACATATTTGCTGATAAAGCTATGCAAAGCTCTGTTAAACGATCCTTTTTCTTTCCTTTTAGAATTTCAACAGCCTCAATAACTTCAAGAGCATTCCCGATGCAATTGCCGAGAGGTTCATCCATATCAGTAATCAGTGCTCTGCACTTCTTGCCCGCTGACCTACCCGTTTTAACCATAAGTTCCGCCAGCCTGACGGCGTCCGAATAGCTTTTCATAAATGCTCCGCTGCCGGTTTTTACATCAAGAAGTATGCAGTCAGCTCCCGTTGCAAGCTTTTTGCTCATAATGCTTGAACAGATAAGCGGAATACTGTCAACAGTTGCAGTCACATCCCTAAGTGCATACATTTTTTTATCAGCAGGAACCAAATTACCGCTTTGGGCAATAATTGCAGTTCCCACACTGTTAATTATTTGAGTATATTTTTCAAAATCAACATTTACCTCAAATCCCGGTATACTTTCAAGCTTATCAATTGTTCCGCCAGTAAAGCCCAATCCTCTTCCGGACATTTTCGGCACTTTAATACCGCAGGAGGCACAAATCGGAGCAATAACAAGGCTTGTTTTATCACCGATTCCCCCGGTACTATGCTTATCAACAGTTACACCTTTCACTTCGCTCATATCAAGTACATTTCCGGAATCACGCATTGCAGATGTAAGATAACCTGTTTCCTTTTCAGTCAATGAACCCACGCAGACTGCCATAAGCCACGCAGCCATCTGATAATCAGGAATTTCTCCGCTTACAAAACCGTCAACAATAAACCTTATTTCATTCTCAGACAGTTCTGTTCTGCGCTTGGTTTTCATTATAATATCACATATATTCATTGCTTCTCCCTTGTATATATTTTAAACGGCACTACCATAAAATATTGGTAATGCCGATTTTATTTAATAATATGTACATTCGAATTTCGGAGATTTCAGACCGAGATAATAACGGAAATCATTTCCCTTAACAGTAACCTGATTATCCACAACAACATATGCGGCATAACCGCCGTCGCCTTCAATAATTGAAACCCAGTTTGAAGGATTATCAGAAAGTGTAATGCCAAGATAAGATTCAAGTGTAGATTTTACATCTGCTGCGCTGATTACTTCAACATCGCCGTAATGAGGATCGCACTGACTGTCATATTCACAGTATACGCTTCTCAGATAAGGAATATCCTCATAAAATACATCATAGCAGGACGCAGTACTGCCGCCGCTTGACGCACAGAACATTGTCAGAGCAAATGAACCGTCATAATAAACAGCCTGTCCGAGAACGGAGTTAACTGCATTTACAACATTCTGCGGAGCACTTGAACTTGGATAAAGGTCATCAACGCTTCCGCCGTGATATTTGATATATGTATAAATGGCAATAGCCTGAGCCTTTATGGCTTCAACATTCATAGAGGAACCTATTTCAGTAAAAACAATTCTTGAGACAATGTCAGAAACCGAACCGCTGATACCGTTTGCTGAAATAACTTCATCCTGAGCCGTTCCGGTATTTGAAATGTATGTACCAGGATAATAATGCGCAAGAATATCCTGATAGCTCATTCCTCCGTATGTAGCGTAAAAATTAGCGCCGTTCTGACTTAATCCTACCCCATGACCGTATCCATAGACTGTAAAACCGAAATTACCGGACTCTATATTTACCGGATCAGTATACTCACGCTCCGGAACATCCAGATTCGTTGCTCCATTAATTTCAGGATACTCAGATTCAGACCTTATCACGCCTCTTGCAGCTGTTTCCTCATCTGTTTCCTCGTCAACTGTTTCAACTTCCTCATAGCTGACCAATGAAAGACCTCCACTGTATTCAGACAGATCAGCCTTCCACAGACTGACAGCATTATTTTCTTTTTTATTAGCTTCTTCAGAAGCTTTCATAGATTTTACAGCCGGCTGAGTATATGCTGCCGAATCCTCAACTGCCTGCGTATCGCCTGTCATAAACGCAGAAGTACAAATCACGGTTCCTACAACCATAGCGGACAAAATTGCTGTCATACTCTTTCGTGGTAATCGTAATTCCATAAAACTCTCCATTTAATAAATTATGTATTTTTCTTTATTCATCAGAATCATCTGTATTTTCAGATTCGTCATCAGCCGAATCTGCGTTAATCTTTGCGGTAACGCTTTCGACTGTTTCATCATCTCTAAGACGCCTTGCAACAACAAGCAGTCTTGAATTATCCTCGTCAAGATGACAAGTTGACAAAGTCAAAAGCTTGTCCCCCGGTTCAACGTCAATATCCGGATGAATATAAGATCTTTCGTCAACCGTTTCAACGTAATCGTTAAAATCACTTTCTTTGCTTAAATCATGAATATCCCAATACGGGAAGTCTTCACCATAGTAGCTTTCACCATAGCTTCCGCTTGTAAGGAGATATGCAAAAATAACATATTTGTAATCATTATAATTGGAGCTAAATTCTATTATCGGATTTTCCTTATAGAAATCCTCATCATGCCTGTAGTCATGAAGATCCCCGAACATAGAACCGTTAAGCATATTATGTCCGTAAAGTACTATATTGTCAGTCTGCTTGCTTTCATCACCGCCGAAAACATCACGGTAATCCATAAATATAGTACCACGTTCCAAATAGTTTCCATAAATATCCTTATGAAGATAAAAATCATTACCGTTCTCTTCATCGTACTCATACTGCACAACAGGATAATCAACCTGAGTATTGCTTATTCTTATCCAGCCGACAACATCGTCATTAATCTGAGACATTGCCTGTGCAAGTCCGGTAAGACCAGGCTCCGGTGAAAAGTCAGTTATATCCGGAAGCTCCGGTTCGGTAACCGGTTCAGTAGCAGGATTCAGAACATCTACACTCTGGGACACTTCCGGCTTGTCACTGCCCCCATGCCAAAAGACTGCACCTAAAGCTGCCGCTGCAACAACAGCGCTACAGACAATTGAAATTTTCACTTTGCTTTTCATTTCTTTTATCCTCTGTTTTTATATTTATCAACCCGTAGTAAGCGGATAGCCTTCAAACTCCGCTTCCGGATCATACGTATTTTCATTCCATTTATAATAAACTGAAGGCCACAAGACATTATCATTTCTTTTCGGATTCTGCGTACCCGTTTCCGGATCTTCACCATCTCTCAGCAGTCTTGCCATAACAATAAACCTGCCTGTATCAAAAATGCTGTTGCACGTAGAAAGCGTCAGCAGCTGATCGCCGTATCTGACATCAACATCTGAAAGAATAAAAGAGCGCTTTCTTGCATTATTGACAAAATCATAGAAATGATCTTCGTTGTCAAAATTTAAAGTATTCCAGCAATCATACTTAGTTTCGGTTTCGTCTTCGGAATCAATGATAAAGTATGCAAACACCTTATATTTATAATTTTCATAATTTGAACTTAACTCAACAATCGGATGTTCGCTGTAAAATCCGTCTATTTCCTTATAATTCTTAAGCTCGCCGAACATTGATCCGTCTTTCATTTCATGTCCGTAAACGATCAGGTTTTGGGAGTTGTCCAAAACTCTTGTTCCCTCAACAACATAGTCGAAGTAATTTCTCCAGTCAAGAAAAATCGTTCCGGCGTTAGCGTCTTCATTGTCAATATTTTTTTTCAGATAATATTCATTGCCATCCTCTTCCTGACGCCTTTGAACGATTGGATAACTTATTTCCGTATCCGGAATCCTAATATATCCGACCACATCCTTATTGCGTTCAAGAAGCATTTTAGCGCCTTCTTTAAGCTCCCAATTTTTCTGAACCTGAATATTGTTATCACCTATATTGTCCGGTTCTGTTGAAGCAGCATTAGAATTATAAAGCTCAGCCTGTTCATATTTATTTCTTATGTCATTGCCAAGCTGTCTGTTCTTGTAATTTTCCCAGTAATAGTCAATAATCATAAATAGACATACTGTAAAAATCACAACGGAAATCAGAAAGATTATTTTTCTTATCACCTGTGCAAGATTATCTCCTTTCCATGGAACAAGACCTTGCAGAACATCTTTATAGGTTTTCTTTTCCCTTTTAGAGGATGCTGCCTTATCAGGAAGCGTTTCAGGCATTACATACAGCATATGCTCTAAAAATTTAAAAATCTGATAAGCCGCATTCATGCGGATATTATCACGGCTCCGGTCTTTAAGCTCCCAAAGCCTGAGAAGCTTTACGATCTGTTTTTTACCGCAGCTTATGCCCACATAAACGGTACCCACAGGTTTTTCCCGAGTTCCACCGCCCGGACCGGCTGTTCCCGTAACAGATATGCATATATCCGCTCCGGATTTTTTTTGTAGACCGTCAACCATGGCAATTGCGACCTGACTGCTTACCGCTCCGTAATCTCTGAAGTATTCTTTCGGAACACCAAGATATTCATGCTTTATCTTGTTTGAATATGTACAAACTCCGATTTCAAAAACCTTTGACGCTCCCGGGACAGAAGTAATCAGCTCCGAAAGCAGACCGCCGGTACAACTTTCAGCAGTAGCAATGGTCACTTTTTTATTCAATAACAATTTTACTACATTTGTAACCAATTTGTCAAGTTTTTCAGAAGTCACTTCGGAGTATTGTCCTAATTCATCATAGTTTGAATCTGTATTTTTCATAATTTCACCAAGATTTCTTTAACTTAAATTGATATAGATCAGGATTCAACATAAAAAATCTTCATTTCCGTTTCTGAAACCGCCTTGTCTATCAGTGCAGAAAAATCAAAATTATTCTGAGCATTTTCAACATCTGAAAGAAGGGGTCTGACTTTCGGGTGACGTGGAGTAAATACTGTACAGCAGTCTTCAAACGGCTGTATAGAAATATCAAAGGTATCAATCTTACGGGCGATTTCTACAATCTCCGTTTTATCCATTCCTATCAGCGGACGAAAAACAGGAATTTTGCACACTGCATCGGTACAGGCTATTGCATTCATTGTCTGACTTGCAACCTGACCTACACTTTCTCCGGTAACAAGAGCCAGGCATTCTTCTTTTTCACATATTCTCTGAGCTATTTCCATCATAAGACGTCTCATAATAATAGTAAAAAATTCTTCTGGACAGTTGTTTCTGATTTCTTCCTGTATTTCAGTAAACGGAACACAGAAAAAAGCTATACTTCCGCAGTAACCCGTAAGCTTTTCACAGAGCTGTTCAACCTTAAGCCTTGCCCTTTCAGAGGTATACGGAGGGCTTACATAATGAACAGCGGATATATGAACGCCTCTTTTAGCAAGCATATAACCCGCAACAGGGCTGTCAATTCCTCCTGAAAGAAGCAGCATTGCCTTACCGCTTGTCCCCACCGGAAGACCTCCTGCACCCTTGATATTTTCCGCATGTATATAAGCATTTGTATCTCTTATTTCAACGGTAACAGTAATTTCCGGATTATTCACATCAACTTTCAAATGACTAAATTTAGATAGAAGAATACCGCCCAGTTCACGGCAAATCTCAGGCGACTTCATCGGAAAACTCTTGTCCGCCCTCTTAGCAGTTACCTTAAAGGTTTTTGCATAGCTTAAACAATCAGAAAGATAATCCAAAGCAGTATCTTTTATGCTGTCAAAAGTCTTTTCGCATACTACCGCCTTACAAAGAGCAGCAATACCGAATACCTTTTTCAATCTTTCGACTGCTTCGTTTACATCAGCACAATCCTCCAGCGGCTTAATATATATTGTTGACTGTGCTCTCGTAATTTCAAACCGTCCGAGTGACTTGATTCTTCTCTTTATATTCTTTACAAGGACATTTTCAAAGGTGCTTTTATTAAGTCCCTTAAGAGCCATCTCCCCGTATTTCACAAGTATAATTTCCTGCATAGCTTTTCCTTTCAGTTATCAAAACAAAAAGCTCCCGTTTTTTCAAGAGCTGTTTGGGATTTTGCATTATAATATATTTCACGATACACCATATATAAATAATAACATACACGTTTACGTGTGTCAAGCCGGATAATAACGGAAATCAAACGCCTTTATCTGGATTTTCTCTGAAGTCTCTGCATACCGTTTTCTATAGTTTCAGCAAGTATTCTCAGTTCCTGAACAGTGGTTTCGTGGCTAAGACTTATCCTCAGAGCCGAGTCTGAAAGTTCATCACTAAGCCTAAATTCAGAAAGAACTCCGCTCTTTGCCCCCTTTGAACACGCAGAACCGCTTGAAACATATATTTCCTTTTCTTCGAGAAAATGCAGCATTATTTCAGAACGTATTCCAGGCACTGATATATTAATAATATACGGCAAGCACTCATCTCCGGAATTAATAATTATCCCGTCATTTTTAGAAATTCTTTCGCAGAACATTGATTTCAGACGGCTGATTCCGTCATATCTCTTTTGGATACTTCCGCTCAGTACTCTCACTGCTTCGCCAAACCCTGCTATCATTGGAACATTTTCAGTTCCCGGGCGCATACCCTTTTCCTGACTTCCTCCGAAAATAAGATTTTTAAGCCTTACGTTCTTTTTTATATACAGAGCGCCGACGCCCTTTCCGCCATAAATTTTATGCGCACTTAATGAAATAAGGTCTGCGTTAAGCTCGGATGCCTTTACCGGAATTTTCATAAATCCCTGTACAGCATCGCAATGAGTAATACAATCAGGAAAACGCTTTTTTATGCCGTAAAAAGCACGTCTTACCGGCAGAATATATCCTGTTTCGTTGTTTACAAGCATCATGCTTACAAGGCAGGTTCTTTCATCTGCTGAGTTTATTACATCCTCGTGGTTAATAACACCATTGCTGTCCGGAGCTATTCTTACAACCTCATATCCCTGCTCTTCAAGATATCTAACTGAATTTCTGACTGAAGCGTGTTCAACCGTTGTGGTTATTATCTTAGGACGCCGTTTGCCATAAGATGCGGCAGCTCCCAAAATTGCAAGATTATTGCTTTCAGTCGCCCCTGAAGTAAAATAAATACCAGCAGGATCAACAGCCAAAGCTTTAGCTATAATTTTTCTAACATTATCAATAACAAGCTGCGCTCTGAGTCCTGCACTATGCAGCGAAGACGGATTACCGTAATTGCGCGTCATACATTCTGTAACCGCATTAAGCGACTCCCTGCATGGTTTAGTTGTCGCCGCATTGTCAAGATATATTTCCATGTTCATCATCCAATCAATTCTTATTCATTATACATTATAACATATTTTCACTAAAATTACAATTAACTGCAAAAAATATTATAATATGACATTTCTGTTTTGTCACAAATATGTATAAATTCAAATCTAAGATATAAAATATAAAAAAAGGAGGTTGTAAAATGTCTGAGAAAGAAAAAAATCCTAAAACTTCCGGCAACAATCAGTGGACAACAACACATCAGAAAAGCAAGCCGGATACCCGTGAACGCCACGACGGTCCCGGGGGCAATTAAAAAACTTTTTTATTAAATGAACAAAAAAAGAATTGGTATAAGCTATACCAATTCTTTTATATTTATTTATCACTGCCATACTTTTCCGACTGGGCTTTTATAAGCTCATCATCATCAAAATAATTTATTTTCATTGCTTTTTTTACATCATCAAGAGTTTCTGCTGCTTTGTTTCTTGCACGAATACTACCGTTTCTGAGTACTTCATAAATATATGGAATATCCTTTTCCAGTTCTTTTCTTTTATTCTGAATAGGTTCAAGTTCTTCAAGAAGAACATTAAGCAGAAATTTCTTTACCTTTACATCTCCAAGACCACCACGCTGGTAATGAGCCTTCAGTTCATCAAGGTTAGCATAGTCCGGCAGATACCTTCCAAAATGCTCTTCATTACTGAATGCATCCAGATATGTAAATACTGTATTCCCCTCAATCTTACCCGGATCACTTACCTGAACATGATCTGGATCTGTATACATACTCATAATTTTCTTTTTTATTTCATCCTTGCTGTCGGACAAATAAATACAGTTTCCGAGGGACTTGCTCATTTTGGCTTTTCCGTCGATACCGGGAAGTCTGAGACAAGCCTTGTTTGACGGCAAAAGAATATCAGGATCAGTAAGAGTTTCGCCGTAAACCGAATTAAATTTCCTAACGATTTCCCTGGTCTGCTCCACCATAGGCATCTGATCCTCGCCTACCGGCACCGTAGTTGCTTTAAACGCAGTAATATCCGCTGCCTGGCTGATAGGATAAGTAAAGAATCCAACTGGTATACTGGTTTCAAAATTGCGCATTTTTATTTCAGTTTTTACTGTGGGATTCCTTTGAAGCCTTGATACGGTTACAAGATTCATATAATAAAACGAAAGCTCGCAGAGCTCCGGAATCTGTGACTGTATAAACAAAACTGACTTTTCAGGATCAAGTCCGCAGGACATATAATCAAGAGCCACTTCAATAATATTCTGTCTAACCTTTTCAGGATTATCCGCATTATCAGTAAGAGCCTGTGCGTCTGCTATCATAATATAGATTTCATCGTATTCACCGGAATTTTGAAGCTCCACTCTTCTTTTAAGTGAACCTACATAATGTCCGACATGAAGCTTACCTGTCGGTCTGTCTCCGGTAAGAATGATTTTTTTCATAAATTAACCTCTCAAAATATGTATTATCTAAATTTATCAATCCAATATTTATTATAAGTATAACCCTAAATATACAAACTTGTCAACTATTTTTTATATTCATCAGTGTAAATATCAGTATAAAAACGTACCTACAATTTTCAGTTTATCCGAAGCGTTTATAAAAGCCTCCTTTAGAAGCCTTATAATATTGCGGTAATCGTTTTCACTCATAGACGATTCTGTACCAAGCCAAAATACATATTTACTGCCGGCTGATTTTATTTTTATATATCTCTGCACCGGAAATATCGAGCTGCTATGGCACTCTGCCGATGTAATTAAAATAGTTTCAATTTCATCAATATTAAAATTTTCTTCTCCTATAATCAAATGATTATCAACAAAATATATTTCTTCCGGACATCTTTTTGTATTTTTTCTGAACTTAATAATATAATGCGGGATCCAAACAAACAACATAAATACCATAACAGCTAACGCCAGGTATGTCCTCATTGTCACATTATCCGTATAAATTATAAATAAAAAAACGCCAGAAGCACTGCATAAATTTCTGCAATAAGTATTATTCGCTTTTTCTCTGCTTTTTTTATCAGCTGCTTCGGAACAGATACAGATTTTTCGCCCATAAATGACTCTTTCTGTATTCGTGCTTTTTGTTCAAATTCTGTTGCTTCAGCTTCCAGTCTGTTTATTTCATTTACAATTTTATCCGCACTCTTCTGAGAAAAGCTTCTTAATCGAAAGGCTTTATTGAATTCATCTTTTTTAACGTATAAAAATACCTTAATTATCAGCGCTTTCATTTCACTGTTTTCTTTAGTTAAAGAATAAGTATAAAAATCATAATCTGAAATATTGAATATTTTCTTTCTTCCAATTTTCCGGATTTCCACTGTTTCACTGTCTACAACAACATAAGTAAATAAAACAAAAGTAACAACAGCGGAAACAGCAAGACCTGTGATAATGCTCAAAGGCCATTGCAAATAAATAACATCCATGAACTTAAAGAAAAATTCATAAATAATATTAAGAAGTGCTCCGATTAAAATTCCTCTGACTGCCCAAACTGCCGCCGTAATTATCGGACCGGGATAAAATTTCTTTTTATCAGTTTCCATAATCTCTCCCAAAGAAAAGTCTCCGCTGAAACATCACCGGAGACTCTATATCTTATTTTGTACCGAAAATCCTGTCGCCGGCATCGCCCATACCCGGAATAATATACTTATTCTCATCAAGACCCTGATCCTGAACGCCGCAGTAAATATCTATATCAGGATGCTTATCAAGAACATTTTTTATTCCCTCAGGAGCCGCAACAATACACATAAATTTAATGTTTTTTACTCCTGCTTTTTTAATCTCATCAATTGCATAGATAGCCGAGCTTCCTGTTGCAAGCATAGGATCAACAATAATAACATCTCTTTCCGCAATATCTTCCGGAAGCTTTGAGTAATACTTTACAATGTTATGCTCATCATCAGAAAACATTCCTATATGACCGATTTTAGCCGCCGGAACCATATTTGTAACCCCGTCAATCATTCCAAGTCCAGCACGAAGTATAGGAACAAACGCAAGCTTTCTTCCTGAAATAACCTTAGTTTTAGCAACAGCCACCGGAGTTGCAATTTCAACCTCCTTAAGAGGCAGATCTCTTGTCGCTTCATAACATATGAGCATTGCTGTTTCAGAAGTAAGTTCTCTAAACTCCTTAACACCCGTATTCTTATCCCTTAAAAGTGAGATTTTGTGCTGAATCAGTGGATGATCAATTAAATGTAATCCTGCCATTTATATTCACCGCCTATCCTTATTTTTTTTCTATTTCTGAAAACATATCAATTCTGCGCTGATGACGTCCGCCCTCAAATTCCGTATTAAGGAAAATATCAGTAATTTCCGCCGCAAGTCCTGGTCCAGTAGTTCTTGCGCCCATGCAAAGAACATTTGCGTCATTATGCAGTCTTGTATACTTAGCAGAAAAGCAATCGCTGCAAAGTGCTGCTCTGATTCCGTCAACCTTATTTGCAGCCATGGACATTCCTATTCCTGTTCCGCATATAAGAATACCCTTATCGCATTCGCCGTTTTTAATATGTTCAGTTACACGAACTGCAATTTCCGGATAATCACATGATTCTCCGTTACAGCCTGCGTCCAGCAGTTCTATTCCCTGTGCTGTAAGATGTGCAATTATCTCAGCCTTTAAATCGTATCCTGCATGATCACTGCCTATTACTATCATTGTTTTTCTCCGTTTCCGCAGCTTTGCTGCCGTACTTTTTAACAACTTATTATAACATGTTTTTCTGCTTAAATCAACTTATTTTGTGCCCAGCAGATCCTTTTCTGCCTTAACAAGCTGCAAATAGCTTGCCTGTATATCCTCCGGAGCCTGTGTTTCTTTATTCATAGCCGCAAGGCATATACCTGCGCCGCTTTGAAGTCTTACATGCGGCGGAGAAAGTCTATACAAGCCATTTTCATTGAACTGCTCTGTAAACTGCTGTGCTCCGTCACCGCAAATTGTGACGTTTTCTTCTGTCTTTTTAAGCAGAGCGTCAAGCTCCGAAACAGAAATTATACAGTCCTCCTTAACCCGTGAAATCACACCGTTTTCACAATAAAACAACGCAGTATATACAAGCTCCTGCCTTGCTTTCATAACAGGACAAATATACCCTTCAGCGGCTGATGTATAAGCAAGGCCTTCAAGGGATGATACAGCGCAGCATGGGATACCAAGGCTGAATGCCATAGCCTTTACCGCCGCAATTCCTATTCTTATACCTGTATATGACCCCGGACCAGCGCTTACAGCAATAAGATCAATGTCATTTATAATTTTTCCGGATTCTTTTAAAATATCTTTTACCATAGGCAGAATCACCTGTGAATGGGTTCGGGACGTGAAAAGGGTGTTCTGACAAAGCATTACGGAATCTTCAAAAACAGCAGCTGAAGCTGTTTTTCCGGAAGTTTCAATTCCCAATATCAGCAAAACGTTCATCCCCTTTTATAGTTATTTCTCTTATTTCGTCATCTATTCTTTCTATACTTATATAAATCGTTCCAGACGGAAGCGCTTTTTCTATATTTTCTGACCATTCAATTGCAAAAACACTGTCTTCAAGAGGATAGTCATAAAAGCCGGTAAATTCAAGCTCATCTGTATTCGAAATACGATACATATCAAAATGATAAAGATTTATCCTGCCGTGATACTCATTAACAAGAGCAAAGGTAGGAGATGTTACGCAGTCCTCAAGACCGAGTCCCACTGCGAGCCCTCTGGTAAATGTGGTTTTTCCGGCGCCGAGACCGCCCTTATAGGCTATTACATCACCTGCACGCAGCAGTTTTCCTATGCTTTCAGCAAATTCAATGGTTTCCTCCGTACAGAAGGTTCTTTTTATCAAATCAGTCACGCCTCCCGTCTAAAACATTGATTTGACTTCATCATATGTTACATCATTCTCAATAATATAAGCCGTCCAGTTTTCATCATCAGGAAGCTTATAGATATAGCATTCAGTCGGGTCAGAATCTCCATCCTTAAGCACCTTGTAATATTTTGCCGCTGAGGATTCATTCTGACTTATCTGAATATTAACGTCCTTATAATCATCAGAAGAAAATCCAGTGCACTCTGATAAAAATACACTGTAATCCTTGATTCCGGTTATCCAAACCATAAGAACAGGTGATTTTCCGGGAATATATTTTGCCGAACTTATCTGTGAATCCTCCGGCACCGCTACTCCCAGCTCGTTTTCAATTACACTGGTTTCATAAACTGAAAATTCATTTTTTATTACAGAATTATATCCGTTAAATCCGAAATACACAATATGATAAGCAAAATACAAAACAGCCAAGGCTGAAATTACAATGGAAATGATAAAAAACCTCTTATTTTTCCCGGTGTTCTTTTCTTCCGTTCCTGTTAAATTTTCATACTCAGTTTCTGTTTTCATAATCTTAGAATAGACCGCTTATATTTCCGTTTCCGTCGCAGTCAATATTCATTGCCGCAGGTTTTTTCGGAAGTCCGGGCATAGTCAGAATATTTCCGGTCATTGCAACAACAAATCCTGCTCCTGCCGATACTCTTAGATCTCTTACTGTAATTTTAAAGCCCTCCGGCTTTCCCAGCTTTGCCGGATCATCTGACAGGGAATACTGAGTTTTTGCAACGCAGACCGGTAAATTAGAATATCCTAAGCTTTCAATCTCAGAAAGAGCCTTTTCAGCCGCAGTCGTAAACTGTACTCCGTCAGCACGGTATATTTCTTTTGCTATAACCTCAAGCTTTTCCTTAATAGTAAGCTCTGCGTCATAAATCGGATGGAAATTTGAAACAGCTTTTCTGTTTTCAATAGTATCTATAACCTTAAGGGCTAAATCCTTGCCGCCTTCTCCGCCCTTTGCAAAAATTTCAGTCATGGAAACAGGAACATTCAAAGATGCACAAAAATCCTCAACTACCCTGACTTCAGCGTCAGTATCAGTATGGAATCTGTTTATTGCCGCAACAACCGGAACTCCGAACTTGCGCATATTTTCAATATGCACTCCAAGATTTACAATACCTTTTTCAAGAGCCGTAATATTCTCCTCCTGAAGCTTACTTCTTTCAACGCCTCCGTTATATTTAAGCGCCCTTATAGTTGCCACAAGAACAACACAATCAGGTTTTAGTCCGCTGAATCTGCACTTTATATCAAAAAATTTCTCAGCGCCCAAATCTGAACCGAATCCGGCTTCGGTAATACAGTAATCTCCTAATTTCAACGCAAGCTTTGTTGCTCTTACAGAATTACAGCCATGTGCAATATTCGCAAAAGGTCCGCCGTGAATAAGCGCCGGTGTATTTTCAAGTGTCTGAACCAGATTTGGTTTCAGCGCGTCCTTTAAAAGAGCAGTCATTGCTCCATGGACATTCAAGTCAGCCGCATAAACAGGCTCTCCGCTAAGGTTAAATCCGATAAGAATCCTTCCGAGTCTTTTTTTCAAATCTTCAAGGTCAGCTGCAAGGCAAAGTATAGCCATTACCTCGGAAGCAACGGTTATCTGGAATCCGTCTTCACGAGGGATTCCGTTAGCTTTGCCGCCCATTCCAATAACTATATCCCTAAGGGCACGGTCATTCATATCAAGGCAGCGCTTAAATAAAATTCTGCGCTGATCGATACGAAGTTCATTTCCCTGCTGCATATGATTGTCTATTGCCGCACATAGAAGATTATTTGCTGCTGTTATAGCGTGCATATCTCCGGTAAAATGAAGGTTTATATCCTCCATAGGAACGACCTGAGAATAGCCGCCTCCTGCGGCTCCGCCCTTGATGCCGAATACCGGTCCCAATGACGGTTCACGAAGTGCAAGTACTGCCTTTTTTCCTACCTTATACATGGATTGTGCAAGACCTACGCTGACAGTTGTTTTTCCTTCTCCTGCCGGAGTTGGATTTATAGCAGTTACAAGTACAAGCTTTCCGTCCGGTTTATCCTCCGTTTTCTTATAGAGCGATTCCGAAAGCTTAGCCTTATAATGCCCGTAAGGTTCAATGTACTCAGGGGAAATTCCGAGATCAGAAGCAATTTCAGTTATTGGCTTCATAACTGCGCTCTGAGCTATTTCAATATCACTTAACATATGCCGCCACTCTCATTATTTTTTTAATAATGATTCTCCCTTCCGTATTTATATAACAGCAGCCTGATACGCTGCATTCTGACAATAACATTATACCATTTCAGCCAATGAAATGCAAGCAAAAAGGACGGTATTATAACCGCCCTGTAATATATCACAAATCATTTATTTACTTGCGAATCTTTTTTGTTAGACATAAAAAATTTTAAAAACTGAAGTCCAATTATAACAGCACCGCCGATCAAAAAGAAAAGTACACTAAAATTGCTGAAAGTTAATGATTCCTTAGGAACTTCAAGCGATTCCGGTCCTTTTACAATAGCCACTAAGGATCCTATCATAAGACCTATAATTGTATATACCGTCTGCGGTCTGAAATGTTCAATAGATGCCTTTACAAGCTTTATAATAATTACTACACCTGCAAGGATTCCGATTCCGGCAGCTATAACAATAGGCAAGCCGCTGAAATTAAAATGAAGCACATCTTTAATTGAATTCATAACAGGAAGATAAACACCGAAAATCAACAGTATAGTTGAACCGGATATTCCAGGGAGAACCATAGCGGATATTGCAATCATACCTACAAAAGCAATATAAATAAGCTGTACAAAGTTTACAGAACCTGCTGTAATTTCCATGCCTCCGGAAGGATTTGCATAAGTGATAAATACAACAAGCGCAGCTCCCAAGATCATAAATAAAATGTTATAGAATTTCTTAAGTGACCCTCTCTCCTCATAGATCATTACTGGTATTGAAAATATAATAAATCCCATAAACAAAGAACTTATCTGATAGATATGCGACTCAAAAACGCTGGTAAGTATCAGTACTGCCGCAACAAATCCGCATATCCAGCCGATTCCCAGCTTTATCAGAAATTTCAGCGATGTTTTAAGATTGCTTCGTCTTTGACCCTTATCCCCTTTGACAGTAACAAACGAGTTAAGTGAATTTATAAAATCTTCATAGCAGCCCAGCAGATAAGCTATTGTCCCGCCAGAAACTCCTGGAACACTGTCAGCCAAGGCCATTAAAAGTCCGCAAAGATATACCATAAATTTTAATTTCCTTTCATTTTCTACAAAATCATTTATCTTTAAATATATTTAATATTATATCATTAAGTATCTCCAAAGTCAATTAAAATAAATTGCCGCAAATAAGTATTTTTTCAAAAATCTGCAAAAAAAGCGGAAGGCTTTCGCCCTCCGCATTAAATTTAAATATTCGGTATTGCGCTTGAAGCAGCCGCATACTGTTCAGGTGTATGATTATCACATCTGACGATCTGAACTTTATTATATACATCCATACCTGTACCGGCTGGAATAAGCTTACCGATAATAACATTTTCCTTAAGACCGAGCAAGTGATCGCTCTTTCCTCTGATAGCGGCGTCTGTAAGAGCCTTTGTTGTTTCCTGGAATGAAGCGGCGGACAGAAAACTATCAGAACTTGAAGACGCTTTCGTAATACCCTGAAGAACAGGAAGCACTGTTACATACTCAAGATTTTCCTCACCGTTTTCGATTCTTGCGCTTATCGACTTATTGATTGCGTCAATTTCCTTTTTATCAACCAAGGTTCCCGGAAGCAGATAACTGCTGCCTGATTCATCTATCTTTATCTTTCTGAGCATCTGACGAACGATAACCTCAATGTGCTTATCGTTGATATCAACACCCTGAAGACGGTAAACCTTCTGAACTTCATGGATAATATAATCCTGAACAGCCTGAACACCGAGAATATTAAGAATATCTGCCGGATAAACGTTACCTTCCGTCAGCTTTGTTCCCTTATCGATAACTTCATTTTCCTTAACCCTGATCTTGAAGTTATAAGGTACCATATAAGTTTCTGATTCCTTTGTATCAGGATCAGTAACAATAACATTTCTTGTAGTCTTAATTTCCTCAATGTGAACAATACCGTCAAATTTTGATAGTATAGCCGCATTCTTTGGACGTCTTGCCTCAAACAGTTCCTCGACACGCGGAAGACCCTGGGTAATATCTTCAGCAGAAGCAATACCGCCCGTATGGAACGTTCTCATTGTAAGCTGTGTACCAGGTTCACCGATTGACTGAGCCGCAATAATACCAACTGCTTCGCCCACTGTAACAAGATTGCCGTTAGCAAGGTTTGAACCGTAGCACTTAGCGCATACGCCGTGCTTAGACTTGCAGTGGAGAACTGAACGTATCTTGATTCTTTCAACGCCGGCGTCAACAATTTTCTTAGCGTCGGCTTCATTCATAAGCTTATTTTTGGAAACGATAATATCTCCGTTATTAGGATCTCTGAGATCCTCAACAAGATAACGTCCAACAAGTCTTTCAACCATTGGTTCAATGATTTCGTTTCCGTTCTTAATTTCGTAAACTTCGATACCGTCATCAGCATGGCAATCAGTTTCGCTGATAATAACATCCTGTGATACGTCAACAAGACGTCTTGTAAGGTATCCTGAGTCAGCCGTACGGAGCGCCGTATCAGCAAGACCCTTTCGAGCGCCTCGTGAGGAAATGAAGTATTCCAAAATGTTAAGACCCTCTCGGTAGTTAGCACGAATCGGAATTTCAATTGTTGTACCGGAAGTATTGGCAATAAGTCCGCGCATTCCGGCAAGCTGTCTGATCTGGTTAATACTACCACGGGCACCGGAATCAGCCATCATGAAGATAGGGTTGTATCTGTCAAGACCTGCCTTAAGAGCAGCAGTAACATCATCTGTTGCCTTGTTCCAGACTTCAATAACTCCCTTGGATTTTTCTTCAGAAGAAATATATCCGTATTCATACTGACTGGTAATAGCGTCAATCTTCTTATCTGCCTCAGCCAGAATGCCTTTCTTTTCTTCCGGAATAGTAGCATCACATACAGCTACTGTAATAGCGGCTCTTGTAGAGTACTTAAATCCAAGCGATTTTATTTTATCAAGAACCTCGGAAGTTGTAGTTGTACCGTGTATACGAATACATCTTTCAATAATATCTGAAAGCTGTTTTTTTCCTACAAGGAAAGATACTTCAAGGTCAAACTGCTTATCAGAATTTGTTCTGTCAACATATCCCAGGTTCTGAGGAATATTTTCATTAAATATGAGACGGCCGACTGTACAGTCAATAATCTTTGATACTGTCTTATCGCCGATGTCCTTAGTTATTCTTACCTTAATGGAAGCGTGCAGAGATACATCGTGTTCGTTATAAGCCATAATTGCTTCATTAACGTCTCTGAATACCTTGCCTTCGCCCACTTCTCCATCCTTCTGCATTGTCAGATAATATGAACCAAGTACCATATCCTGAGAAGGAACGGCTACAGGACATCCGTCAGACGGCTTCAGGAGGTTATTGGCAGCAAGCATAAGGAATCTTGCTTCTGCCTGAGCTTCTGCTGACAGCGGAAGATGTACAGCCATCTGGTCACCGTCGAAGTCAGCGTTGAACGCTGTACAAACCAGCGGGTGAAGCTTGATAGCACGGCCTTCTACCAATACAGGTTCAAATGCCTGAATACCAAGTCTATGAAGCGTGGGGGCACGGTTAAGAAGTACAGGATGATCCTTGATAACATTTTCAAGAGCGTCCCAAACTTCTGTTGAAGCTCTGTCCACAAGTTTTCTTGCGCTTTTTATATTGGCGATCACTTTAGTATCAACAAGTCTTTTGAGTACAAAAGGCTTAAAGAGTTCAAGCGCCATTTCCTTCGGCAGACCGCACTGATACATCTTAAGTTCAGGACCAACTACGATAACCGAACGTCCGGAATAGTCAACACGCTTTCCAAGGAGGTTCTGTCTGAAACGGCCCTGCTTACCCTTTAGCATATCTGACAGCGACTTAAGTGCTCTGTTATTAGGACCGGTAACAGGTCTGCCGTGACGACCGTTATCAATAAGTGCGTCAACAGCTTCCTGAAGCATACGCTTTTCGTTTCTTATAATAATATCTGGAGCGTCAAGCTCAAGCATTCTTTTAAGACGGTTATTTCTGTTAATAACTCTTCTGTAAAGATCATTAAGGTCAGATGTTGCATAACGTCCGCCGTCAAGCATAACCATCGGACGAATATCCGGAGGAATAACCGGAACAACGTTAAGAACCATCCATTCAGGCTTATTTCCTGAAAGTCTGAATGCCTCAATTATTTCAAGTCTTTTCAGAAGCTTTATCTTTTTCTGACCAGTAGGAAGTCCCTTAAGCTCTTCCTTCAGATCGTCTGAAACCACGTCCAGATTATTTCTCCATTCGCAGTCAAGCGCCGCAAAAGCCTTACATTCATCACAATCACAGGTTGCCGGTGAATGTGTACAAGCTGCCTTCATGCCGCCCAGATAAACCTTACCGGATGAAATAAGTCTGTTTTTAAAAACATCAAATCTTTCAGGATCATATTCCTTTAAAAGCTTCTGGATCGCCTCAGCGCCCATTTCGGCTTCAAACTCATCGCCGTATTTTTCTCTTGCGTCCAGGTATTCTTTTTCAGAGAGAAGCTGTTTTTTAACAAGTTCTCCGGTATTTCCCGGATCAAGAACGATATATTTTGTAAAATAGAGTATTTCTTCAAGACGTTTCTGAGAAATTTCCAGCACCTGTCCTATTCTGGACGGAGTACCCTTAAAATACCAGATATGAGAAACCGGAGCTGAAAGCTCAATATGTCCCATTCTTTCACGTCTTACCTTAGCACGAGTAACCTCAACGCCGCAGCGGTCACAGACTTTGCCCTTAAAGCGGATTTTCTTAAATTTTCCGCAGTGACATTCCCAGTCCTTAGTAGGTCCGAAAATCCTTTCACAGAAAAGACCGTCCCTTTCAGGCTTCTGAGTTCTGTAATTTATAGTTTCAGGACGCTCTACAACACCAAAGGACCAGCTTCTGATCTGGTCAGGTGATGCAAGACCGATTTTTATAGAATCAAAAGTATTAAATTCCAAACTGTTACCTCCTTGTCAAACCTCCGCTGCCTGCCGAAATTCGGCTGACAGCAGAACATAGGCTATATTTCATCATCATCTGCGGACATATCAAAGCTGAACATATCCTCGGATTCAGATTCCTCAAAGTCAACAAGAACATCTTCATCGTCCTCAACATCTTCAAGTGTGAAGCCTGCGTCTTCCATATCTGAATCATTATAGTTCATATCGCTTGCTTCCGGATTATCATCTGCAAATGAAACCGGCTGAGGTATAATATCGTCATCATCGTCAAATGTCTGTTTAAGATCGATTTCCTCCTGATTTTCATCAAGAACCTTGATATCAAGGCAAAGTGACTGGAGTTCCTTGATAAGAACCTTAAAGGATTCAGGAATACCAGGCTTAGGAACATTCTGTCCCTTAACAATAGCTTCATAGGTGTTGACACGTCCTACAGTATCATCAGACTTGACAGTAAGAATTTCCTGAAGCGTATAAGCTGCGCCGTAAGCTTCCAGTGCCCAAACTTCCATTTCTCCGAATCTCTGTCCACCGAACTGAGCCTTACCGCCCAGAGGCTGCTGAGTAACAAGAGAATACGGACCTACAGAACGTGCGTGGATCTTATCGTCAACAAGGTGGTGAAGCTTCAGGTAGTACATATAACCTACGGTTACACGGTTGTCAAAGCGTTCACCGGTACGTCCGTCATAGAGAACTGTTTTTCCGTCCTCGTCCATACCTGCTGCTCTGAAGCAGGCTCTGATATCTTCTTCGTGTGCTCCGTCGAATACCGGAGTCATAATATGCCAGCCAAGTGCACTTGCAGCCATGCCAAGATGTACTTCAAGTACCTGTCCTATATTCATTCGTGAAGGAACGCCCAAAGGATTAAGAACGATATCCAGCGGTGTTCCGTCCGGCAGGAACGGCATATCTTCCTGAGGAAGGATTCTTGAAACGACACCCTTATTTCCGTGACGTCCAGCCATCTTATCGCCGACAGAAATCTTTCTCTTCTGAGCAATATAGCAACGTACAAGCATATTTACACCAGGGCTTAATTCATCGCAGTTAGCTCTTGTAAATACCTTTACGTCAACAATAATACCTGACTCACCGTGAGGAACCTTAAGTGAATTATCTCTTACTTCCCTTGCCTTTTCGCCGAAAATTGCCCTGAGAAGTCTTTCTTCAGCTGTAAGCTCTGTTTCGCCCTTAGGAGTAACCTTACCGACAAGAATATCTCCGGCATGAACCTCAGCGCCTATACGGATAATACCGTTTTCGTCAAGGTCCTTAAGAGCGTCATCGCCCACGTTAGGAATATCTCTTGTAATTTCTTCCGGTCCTAGCTTTGTATCACGGCATTCAATTTCGTATTCTTCTATATGAATTGATGTAAACACATCATTTTTAACAAGATTTTCATTCAGCAGAACAGCGTCCTCGTAGTTATAGCCTTCCCAAGTCATAAATCCGATAAGAGCGTTTTTACCCAGTGAAATTTCACCGTCAGCAGTAGCAGGTCCGTCAGCGAGCACCTGTCCTTCTTCAACGGTATCGCCCTTGCCTACAATTGGTCTTTGGTTTATACAAGTTCCCTGGTTGGAGCGCTTGAACTTAATAAGCTTGTATGGGTGGCTTAATCCTGCTGCGTCCTTAACGACTATCTCGTCTGCACTGACTGCTTCAACAACGCCGCTGTGCTTTGAAACAACGCATACGCCTGAGTCAACGGCAGCCTTGTATTCCATACCAGTTCCAACATACGGACGTTCAGTTTTCAGGAGCGGCACTGCCTGCCTCTGCATGTTTGAACCCATAAGCGCTCTGTTAGCGTCATCGTTTTCAAGGAACGGGATCATAGCAGTAGCGACTGAAACAACCATTTTAGGAGAAACGTCCATGAAGTCAACAATTTCCTTGTCGCATTCAAGGATCTGGTCACGATATCGGGCATTTACCTTAGGTCTTGCAAGCTTTTTCTCTTCAGTAAGCGGTTCGTTCGCCTGTGCTACTACGTAATTGTCTTCGACATCGGCTGTCATGTAAACAACCTCGTTAGTAACAACGCCTGTTTCCTTATCTACTTTTCTATAAGGAGCCTCTATAAAGCCGTATTCATTAATTCTTGCAAATGTTGCCAGATACGAAATCAGACCGATGTTAGGACCTTCAGGTGTTTCGATAGGACACATTCTTCCGTAGTGGCTGTAATGAACGTCACGTACTTCAAATCCGGCTCTGTCTCTTGAAAGACCGCCCGGACCCAGCGCTGAAAGACGTCTTTTATGTGTCAGCTCTGCAAGAGGGTTATTCTGATCCATGAACTGCGAAAGCGGTGAGGAACCAAAAAATTCCTTAATAGCGGCAGTTATAGGTCTTATATTAACGAGCGCCTGAGGAGTAACAGTTTCCATATCCTGAGTCTGGAGATTCATTCTCTCCTTGATAACTCTTTCCATTCTTGCAAAGCCGATTCTAAACTGATTCTGAAGCAGCTCGCCGACAGAACGGATACGTCTGTTGCCCAGATGGTCAATATCGTCAACTACGCCTACGCCTTCGCAAAGGTTGAGGAAGTAGCTTATAGTAGCATAAATATCATCAAGAATGATGTGCTTAGGCACAAGCTCGTCGACTCTCTTTTTAACACTTTCTTCAATTTCTTCAGCATCAGCAGAATTTTCAAGAATTTCCTGAAGAACCTTAAAGGAAACCTTTTCGTTTATTCCGTAAACAGAAGCGTCAAAATCAACGTAACCGTCTATATCAACCATACCGTTACCGAGGATCTTTACTTCCTTTTCAACCATTCTGATTGAGTTTTCTCCGGTTTCAGTAACAAAGTATTCCTTTGATTCTACCGTTGCAAATGCTTCGTATACACCTGCCTGTTCAATTTCCATAGCCTTGTCATATGTGAGCTTTTCGCCCTCATCTGCCATGATCTCACCAGTCAGAGGATTGATTACCGGTCTTGACAGTATATGACCTGCAAGTCTTGAGCCGATACCAAGCTTTTTATTAAATTTATATCTGCCGAATCGGGCAAGATCGTATCTCTTAGCGTCAAAGAAAAGATTATTAAGATGTGAAACTGCGCTTTCAACCGTAGGCGGTTCACCCGGTCTTAATTTCTTATAAACGTCGATAAGAGCGTCGGAGTTATTTTTTGTTCCGTCTTTTTGAAGAATTGTCTGAGCTAATCTGTCATCCGAACCGAAAAGTTCAAAAATTTCTTCGTCAGATCCTACTCCGATAGCACGGATAAAGGTAGTCAGCGGAATTTTTCTGTTTTTATCTATTCTTACGTAAACAACATCGCTGGAATCCATTTCATATTCAAGCCATGCGCCGCGGTTAGGAATAACAGTTGACTTAAAGAGGTCCTTACCCGTCTTATCCTTTTCAAAGGAATAATAAACGCCCGGAGAACGAACAAGCTGTGAAACTATAACACGTTCTGCACCGTTGATGATGAAAGTACCGCTTTCTGTCATCAGCGGAAAATCGCCCATATATATTTCGCTTTCCTTTACATCCCCGGTCTCCTTGTTCCAGAGAGTAGCTGTGACTCTTAAAGGAGCGGCATAGGTAACGTCTCTGTCCTTACATTCTGCAATGGTATATTTAGGAGTATCGTCAATTTTGTAATCAACAAAATTGAGAACCAGATTGCCGTTATAATCGGTTATGGCTGACACATCACGAAAAACCTCCTTAAGTCCTTCGTCCTTAAACCACTGATATGAATTTTTCTGCACCTCGATAAGATTAGGAATTTCTAACGCTTCATTGATTTTGCCGAAGCTCATTCTCACATTTTTTCCGAGCTGCTTTGGTTTAACATTCACCATAGGCGGAAACCTCCTTCGTTCTTATCCGGTTCTATACCGGACCAGCTGTTTTCCTGAGTATTACTGATTTTTGTTTTTAAAAAGACTCTTGACAGACAATATGTTTATATGGTATACTATTCTGCAACAATCTTCTTGTAGTCATATTGATACATTTTAAAATTATACATCTATACACTTTTCGTGTCAATACTTTTACAATAGTTTAATAAAATTTTCTGCGTTTTCCACAAAGGAAAACGTTTTTTTTGTGCATATTCATTCAACAGATACATATAAGCTATATCAGCTTTTATAAAATAAAAATATTTCATTATATTTTTATTTTCTTTTTTCGATTGATATTTACAATCTTTTATCCTCATGATATAATGTATACAAGCCAATTTTAGAATCAGGAAAATAAGGTTAATTTCAGATGTTTCCTGACAGGGCTTACAGTGCAATAACAGAAAATAAATAATCCAACTAAGCTACGCCAAAGGAGAAATAACATATGTTCGCAAAAGTCAACAGTCTTGGACTGTTCGGTCTGAACGCTTTTAAAGTAGATGTAGAAATTGAAATCAGCCGCGGGATTCCTGTTTTTGAAATCGTCGGTTTGCCTGATACTGTTGTAAAGGAAAGCCGTGAACGAATAAAAGCTGCCATGCGCTGCTGCAATATAGAATTTCCCGTTGCAAGAGTTATGGTAAATCTTGCTCCTGCAAGCACGAAAAAAAGCGGCTCAGTTCATGATATTGCCATACTTATTTCAGTACTTAAGGCTTCAGGTTACATACAAACTGATTTGGATGACTGCTGTTTTATCGGTGAGCTTTCTCTTAACGGAGAACTAAGACCTGTAAACGGTGTTCTTCCCATGGTTCTGCTGGCCAAGGAAACCGGTCTGAAGTCTGTTTTTGTACCGTCAGAAAATGCTTTTGAAGCGTCTGTTGCCGAGGGCATTGACATTTACGGCGTCAAATCGGTTGATGACATAATAAAACACTTTACTGCCGGACATAAAATAGGAAAACAGAAAAAATACCAGCCGTGCAGCGACGCTCCGGATTACACTTTGGATTTTACAGACGTCAAAGGACAGCATACTGCCAAAACAGCACTTGAAATAGCCGCCGCAGGCGGACATAACGCTCTGCTGATCGGTACGCCCGGAAGCGGAAAAAGTATGCTTGCAAAACGAATGCCCTCAATACTGCCGGATATGACCTTTGAAGAATCAATAGAAACCACCAAGATTCATTCCATTTCCGGACTTCTTGACCTAAAATCTCCGCTTGTAACAACAAGACCGTTTCGTTCCCCTCATCACACAATTTCTTCGGCTGGACTTGCCGGAGGAGGAGCTATACCGCACCCTGGGGAAATATCCCTTGCGCATAACGGACTTTTATTTCTTGACGAGCTTGCAGAGTTTGACAGAAAGACTCTGGAAATTTTAAGACAGCCGCTTGAAGATATGAAGGTTACAATCTCAAGATCAGCAGGCACCATTACATATCCGGCCTCGATTATGCTTATCGGCGCTATGAATCCTTGTCCCTGCGGCTATTATGGTCATCCAAGCGGACGATGCAGGTGCAGTCATAGACAAATTTCTTCTTATCTGTCAAAAATATCCGGACCGCTTTTAGACAGATTTGATCTCCATGTAGAAGTTGCTCCGGTGGAGTTCAGTGATCTATCATCTGATAAAAAGGAAGAAACCTCAGAAAACATAAGAAAACGTGTTTCCGCCGCCAGAAATATTCAGAATGATCGGTTCAAACACAGCAGTATTACCTGCAATGCTAAAATAACTCCTGATAAGCTTCGGGAGTTCTGCCCTATGAGCGATACGGCAACATCGTTTATAAGCAGGGCTTTTGACAGACTCGGACTCTCAGCACGTGCTTATGACCGAATCGTTAAAGTTTCCCGCACTATCGCCGATCTGGATGGCAGCAGCGTAATTCAAAAAGAACACATCGCCGCCGCAATTCAGTTCAGAAGTCTGGATAGAAAATACTGGAACAATGAAAATTAAACAGTAAAAAAGAAAGGCAAAACAAAAATGAATAAAATTGCAAACCGGCTTCTTAAATACTTCAAGAAGCTTGATAAAGGACTGCTTATGGCGGTAACCTTGTGTTCCGCTATAAGCGTTTTACTACTATATTCCATGCACGTCAATAAGCTCAATGATCTCGGCTCAAGCTATTATATCACTCAGCTTGTAGCGACTTTCCTCGGAATCGGAGTATGCATAATAGTTTCGTCAATTGACTATCACCATCTTGTAAAACTTTGGTTTATTTACGCACCTGCGGCTCTCATACTCGTTGGTCTTACTTTTACCGGACTGGGTTTACAGCGAGCCGGCGCCGATGACAGAGCTTGGCTGAATCTGGGCTTCACTACCCTTCAGCCCTCAGAGGTGCTGAAGCTTGCATTTATACTCACTTTCGCCTACCATCTCTCAAAAGATTCAGCCAAATTAAATCATCCCCTGCATCTTCTTTTTATCATCATACACGGCGCTATACCCGTTGGAATCGTTGCTCTTCAGGGCGACTACGGTACTGCTTTGGTATTTCTGGTAATGTTTGTGGTAATGCTTTTTTCAGCCGGACTCTCCATCAAGTACATTATTGCCGCTTTGGTCGCAGCGCCGCCTGCCGTTTATCTGCTCTGGAACTATGGACTTCAATCCGTCCATAAGAAAAGAATCCTCATACTCATTAACCCCGGCTCAGATCCTATGGGTCTTGAATATCAGCAGGATCTAAGTCTTGCTGCACTCGGCTCAGGCAAGCTCTTCGGAAAAGGTCTATACGGAGGAAGCTATGTTACTGTTCCGGAAATGCACAATGACTTTATGTTTTCTTATGTAGGACAGGTTTTCGGTTTTGTCGGATCAGTTGTTGTTGTACTGATTCTTGCATATATCTGCATTAAGATTCTGCTTGACAGCCGCAGTACTATGGATTCCCTGGGCAAACTTATATGCCTTGGAACATTTGCTATGCTGTTTACACATTGTTTCATGAATATTGGAATGGTACTCAAAGTTATGCCGGTTATCGGTATTCCTCTTCCGTTTTTCAGCGCCGGAGGTACGGCTCTTGTTAGTATGTATGTGGCTATCGGATTTGTTCTTAACTGTATCGCCCATAACAATAAAAAATACAGAATGTTCTATGACCATGAATAAAAAATTAATAGATTTAATTGCAGAGGGATATAATTTCAGCATTTCAGATATAGTCAGTATTATAGAAAATAACTCTGAAACTGATGATAATTACCTCTTTTGCATAGCAGATAAAATTAGAAGAAGCATATATGGAAATAAGGTATATATAAGAGGACTTATTGAATTTTCAAACTACTGCAAAAATGACTGCCTTTACTGCGGACTGCGGTGCAGCAATTTAAATCCTAAGCGATACCGTATTACTGAAGACGAAATTCTTGAATGCTGCCGTAACGGATACGAACTGGGATTTAGAACATTTGTACTGCAAAGCGGAGAAGATCTTTTTTTCACCGATAATATGATTTGTTCAATATTAAAAAAAATAAAGGAAAATTTCAGCGGCTGTGCCGTAACTCTTTCTATTGGAGAAAAAAGTGAAAAATCCTATCAAAAATACTATGACGCCGGCGCAGACAGATATCTGCTAAGGCATGAAACTGCCTGCAAAAACCATTACAGTATGCTTCATCCTGATAATATGAATTTTCAAAGCCGCATTGATTGTCTTAAAAGCTTAAAAAAAATCGGATTTCAAACAGGCGCCGGATTTATGGCAGGATCGCCTTTTCAAACTCCGGAATGTCTTGCGAAGGACCTTATTTTCTTAAAGGAATTGAATCCGGAAATGGTGGGCATAGGTCCGTTTATCCCTCAATCCGACACGCCTTTCGGTAAGTATCCGCAAGGTTCTTTGCGCCTGACGCTTGTTATGATTGCCCTCACAAGGCTTATTCTTCCTCATGCGCTTATTCCTTCTACCACTGCCCTGAGCACTATACACCCCATGGGACGTGAACTCGGACTGAAAGCCGGCGCAAATGTTGTAATGCCTAATCTGTCTCCTTTAAAATACAGAAAGTACTATACACTTTACGATAACAAGCTGTCAGACGGAGAAGAATCGGCGCAGTGCCTGAAACAGCTTGAGGAAAAAATCAAAAATACCGGATATGAAATTGTTAAACTTCGCGGTGACTATATTCCATAATTCCTTTTTTTACATATTAAGACATAATTCTAAAAAACTGTTGCATTTTCCGAAAAAAAATGGCATAATTATAATAATCATTCTGCATATAATCATGCAGATATTTAACTTATTCCCGCCGCATTCAGCGGCAGAACGGAGATAAATATGAATCATCAGTTTTGTTTAATTTTAAACTTCGGCGGTCAGTATAATCAATTAATCGCACGCCGTGTCCGTGAATGCGGTGTATACTGCGAAGTGAAGCCCTATAACAAAATAACTATTGACGAAATAAAGCAGCTTGCTCCTGTAGGAATTATATTCACAGGAGGCCCTAACAGCGTATACGGTGAAAAGGCTCCGGCTGTACCAAAAGAACTGTTTGAACTGGGTATCCCGATTCTTGGAATCTGCTATGGCTCTCAGCTTATGGCTCATGTAATGGGCGGTAAGGTTTCCACCTGCATTACCAGTGAATACGGAAAAACCGAAACAAATTATGATAAAAACAGCATTCTGTTTTCTTCAATAAAAGATATGCCTGAAAAAACTGTTTCTTGGATGAGCCATACTGATTACATATCAGAGCTTCCTGAAGGCTTTAAGGCTATTGCCTCAACTTGTAACTGTCCTGTTGCCGCTATGGAAAATAATGAGAAAAAGCTTTACGCTGTACAGTTTCATCCGGAAGTTAACCATACTGAATACGGTATGGAAATGATAGACAGCTTCCTCAAAAACGTCTGCGGCTGTACCGGCGACTGGACTATGGGCAACTATGCTGAAACTGCTATCCGTGATATACGTCAAAAGGTCGGTGACGGCAAGGTTCTGCTTGCTCTCTCAGGCGGCGTGGATTCCTCCGTTCTTGCTGCGCTTCTTTCTAAAGCAGTGGGAAAACAACTGACCTGTATCTTTGTTGACCATGGATTCATGCGTAAAAATGAAGGCGATGAAGTTGAAGAAGCTTTTAAAAACTGGGATATTAATTTTATAAGAGTTAATGCCAAGGATAGATTTATGGAAAAGCTTAACGGAGTTTCTGATCCTGAAGCTAAAAGAAAAATTATAGGCGAAGAATTTATCCGTGTTTTTGAAGCTGAAGCAAAGAAAATAGGTAAAGTAGATTATTTTGCTCAGGGAACAATTTATCCTGACGTTATAGAAAGCGGAGACGATGACGAAGCAGCAGTGATTAAATCCCACCACAATGTCGGCGGATTACCTGACTATGTTGACTTCAAGGAAATTATAGAACCTCTGAGAATGCTTTTCAAGGATGAAACAAGAAAATTAGGACAGGAACTGGAGCTTTCAGAAACTTTAGTATGGCGTCAGCCGTTTCCTGGCCCTGGACTTGCTATCCGTATAATAGGCGAAATTACTAACGAAAAGCTTGAAATTCTTCAGGATGCTGACTGGATTTTCCGTGAAGAAATTGCTAAAGCCGGACTCGACAGAAGTATTCATCAGTATTTTGCTGTACTTACTGATATGCGTTCAGTAGGCGTTATGGGCGATTTCAGAACTTATGACTATACCCTCGCACTGAGAGGCGTAACCACTACCGATTTCATGACCGCTGATTTTGCAAGGATTCCTTATGAAGTCCTTGAAACTTGTTCAAGAAGAATCGTAAACGAAGTTAAATCTATCAACAGAGTAGTCTACGATATTACTACTAAACCACCGGCAACAATTGAGTGGGAATAATATTAAGTGAATTTTCGGCACTTCTGCAATGCAGAAGTGCCGTTTTAACACTAAAGAAAATTTGAAAAATACATACTATTATGTTATAATTGAATAAGAAGAACAAGTTGGTAAATCTGAAGATTTAGAGGAGGCTGCAATGCTTGATAAAAAACCTAACGAAGAAGAAATAACTGCTTTAGTCGGAAAATCCTTATATGAACGGCTGGTAAAGGAATATGCCGACAGACAGGGAGTGACGGAACAGTTGAAATCAGACAATCAGCTTGAATGGGTGCAGAAAATAAATAATATTCGTAATAGAGCGATGGAAATAGTGAACACGGATTTGATATATAACTAATGTTTGCATAAGGCGGTATGGGTTTTCCCATACCGCCTTTGCTCATAGCGAGGTGGATTTCTTCATAATTTTGTGGTATAATCATTTTGCGAAAGGGGCTGAGGTGCGAATGAAACTTTATCATTATGTAATTAGAAAATGCACTTCTGATGATGCAGAAGGAAGAGGAGTTGTTCACTATCAATCGTGGCAAGAAACATATAGGGGATTAATGCCCGATGAATTTCTTGATGAATTAGATCAAAAGAAACTTATACAGCGTGCTAAAGATAGTCCCGACAATTCTTTTGTTGCGGTTGTAGATAATAAAATCGTAGGATTCTGCTCTTATCTGTCTGAATGCCGTGATTTCGTCAGTATTAAGCCATCGTCTGAGATTGTGGCTCTTTATGTTCTCAAAAGCCATCAAGGCTTTGGTATTGGTAAAGATTTGGTTAAAGCTGTCATAAATAAATTATCAAATGAAAATTTAGTCTTGTATGTTTTAGAGGGAAACAATCAAGCTATTAATTTCTATAAGTATTTAGGTTTCTCTTTCACAGGCATTTCAATGGAGCAACAAGTTTCAGGCGGGGTCATCAAGGAATTAGAGATGGTTTTGAAAATAAGAAATTGTTTATGAATAGATGGTGCTAACGACTATGGAAAATTGGTTTACAGTAGAAAAAATTGACACTGATACTTTTGCAATCAGCGAGTACAAACATTGGGAAGAAACGCATTGCTATCTTTTGTGTGGAACAGAAAAAGCTATTTTGATTGATACAGGGCTTGGTGTTTCCAATATAAAAAAAGTGGTTGATAATTTGACAAAGTTACCAATTACCGTAATTACGACACATGTACATTGGGACCATATTGGCGGACATAAGTATTTTGATAGTATTGCAGTTCATAAAGCGGAACAGGAATGGTTATCCTGTCATTTCCCGATACCTTTGCAAGTGGTTAAACATAACCTAATTTGTAAGCCATGTGACTTTCCAATAGACTTTGTAATTGATGATTATCAACTTTACAAGGGCGTTCCTGACCTTGTATTTAACGATGGGTATTCTTTTGATTTAGGAAACAGACAGTTGACTGTTATCCATACACCGGGGCATTCGCCGGGACACTGTTGTTTCTACGAAGCTAACAGACAATATCTTTATTCGGGAGATTTAATTTATATGGATTGCCTTGACGCTTTTTATCCTACCACAAATCCACAACAATTTTATCAGTCTGTCAAGAAAGTTAAAGGTTTGAGGATTGAGAGAGTATTGCCCTCACATCATCAGCTTTCAATTCCTGTTTGTATCATAGACAGAATAGAAAAAGCGTTCTGCGAATTGGAAAAACAGGGTAATTTAGAGCAAGGAAAAGGTATTTTTAACTTTGGAGACTTTCAAATACATATATGAAAAAGTAAATCTACGAACTATGATGGAGAATTGCAATTGGAAATGGATTGGATAAAATGCCCAATTTGCGGTGGCAAAACACATAACAAGGTAAGAGAAAATACAGAAATGAAGAATTTTCCTCTCTTCTGTCCGAAATGTAAAAAGGAAACGCTTATAGATGTGAAGAATTTAACTGTGACTGTTCACAAAGATTTTTTTGGAAAATGATAGTAAGTTTTTCTGAATATCTTGATTTTCTAAGCAAAAACGATTATAATTTGAGTTGAAAACATATTGCTATTATCCGCAGTTACAGAGCCAGTGTTATCAACAGCGATAACAAAATGATAACATTAGCTCATATAGGCAGGATAATATGGATATATCAAATAATCAAAAGAACTACGAACACGGCAGAGAATAATCTCTAAACAAAATTGATTAAGTTTTGTCGAGTGGGAATAATATTAAGTGAATTTTCGGCACTTCTGCAATGCAGAAGTGCCGTTTTAACACTAAAGAAAATTTGAAAAATATATATTATTATGTTATAATTGAATAAGAATAACAAGTTGGTAAACCTAAAGATTTAGAGGAGGCTGCAATGCTTGATAAAAAACCTAACGAAGAAGAAATAACTGCTTTAGTCGGAAAATCCTTATATGAAATATGGACTAAATTATGTGATTTAATAGATGAAAATTATGATATGGATCGCTTGTGGAATAAAGGCGGCAAAGCATGGACATATGAATATAAATACCGTCGAGGCGGTAAAACTCTATGTGCATTATATGCAAGAGAAAACTGCATAGGATTTATGATTATCTTAGGAAAAGATGAACGATTAAAATTTGAAAATGAAAGAGAAAATTACAGTGAGGAAGTTCAAAGAATTTATGATGAAGCTCAAACTTATCATGACGGGAAATGGATAATGTTTGAACCAGTGGACACCTCTATGTTTGATGATTTTATAAAATTATTAAAAATTAAAAGGAAACCAAACAGAAAATAAACTTATAAATCAAAATTTGGTATACAAAGAGAAGAAAACAATAATTGTATTGGTAACAGAGGCATCACATCTAATGCATGAAAGGCAATTTTATAGGAATCAACCAAGCGGCAGAGAAAAACTTTCTGCCGCTTTTAATATTTTTATAAAGCTAAAAAACCTATTGACAAAATCAATACTTCGTGATATGATGTATTATGTAATGGGAGGTATAGTATGGATATTCAATTGAAACGAGGTCTTTTGGATATATGTGTGTTGGCAGCTATTAAGAGCAAAGATTCATACGGCTATCAAATTATAAAAGATATGAAGCCTTATATTAAAATGTCCGAGTCAACCCTATATACCATTCTCAAGCGATTGGAAACGGCAGATATGCTGACGGTCCGCACTGCTGAACACGGAGGCAGACTACGAAAGTATTACCGCATAACCGGGCAAGGAGTAAAACGCATTGAGGATTTTAAAGACGAATGGAAAGAAATCATGGCTATATATCAGTTTGTAACCAAGGAGGATGAAGTTAATGAATAAAAAAGAATTTCTTGAAGAGCTTCGGAAAGGACTTTCCGGCTTGCCGCAGGATGACATAGAAGAAAGGCTGACATTTTACAGCGAAATGATCGATGACAGAATGGAAGAGGGGTTATCCCAGGAAGAGGCTGTTGCTGAAATAGGCTCAGTAAAAGATATAGTATCACAAATCATGTCTGAAATCCCCTTATCCAGACTCGTAAAGGAAAAGGTAAAACCGAAACGGGCATTAAGGGCATGGGAAATCGTGCTTTTAGCATTGGGTTCTCCTATTTGGATATCACTTTTAATTGCCGCATTAGCCATAGTATTTTCCCTATATGTTGTATTATGGTCCGTAATTATTTGCCTATGGGCGGCTGGATTAGGTATAGCAGGCGGCTCGCTTGGAGGAATATTATCTGCGGTTATTTTCACAATTCAAGGACACTTCTTGCAGGGCGCCGCTGTGCTTGGTGCAGCTCTTGTCTGCGCCGGTATATTTATCTTATGGTTTTTCATGTGCCAGCAAATTTTAAAGGGTGTCTTATTACTGACAAAAAAATTGGCTTTAGTTTTTAAGTATCTTGTTGTCGGAAGGGAGAAAGAATAATGAAAAAAATATGGATCATTACTGCAATTACGCTTTTAATAGTCGGCTCTATTATTTTTGCCGGAGCAATGACTGCTTTAGATTTTGATTTTACAAAGCTCAGTACAGAAAAATACGAAACCAACTCTTATGAAGTAAGTGAAGATTTCAGCAATATATCAATTGATGTTACAACTGCTGATGTAGTGTTTGCTTCTTCAGATAATAAAAACTGCAAAGTGGTTTGTTATGAACAAAAAAAGTTAAAACACTCCATAGCTGTTAAAAATGATACACTTATAATCGATACGATTGATACCAGAAAGTGGTATGATTATTTAGGAATTGCATTTGAAAATATGAAAATGACTGTTTATCTGCCGCAAGACAAGTATACATCTCTTTTAATTAATACGGATACAGGCGATGCCGAAATACCTAAGAATTTTACATTTGATAATATTGATGTTACAAGCGCTACGGGTGATGCCTTATGCTACGCTTCCGCTTCAAATAACATTACAATTGATACGGATACAGGAGATATTAAAGTAGATACCATTTCTGCAAAAAATATTAACCTATTTACCGCAACAGGAAATATAAATATAAATACTGTTACATCTGAAGGTCTGGTTAACGCCGAATCAGATACAGGAAAAATTAAATCTACAGACATGAGCTGCAAGAGCTTTTCCGCTGAAAATCAAACAGGAAATATAATACTTAATAATGTTATAGCTTCCGAAGATTTTACTCTTGAAAGCAGTACCGGTGATGTCATATTCGACAGAAGTGACGCCTCAGCAATTTCTGTCAAATCAAATACAGGTGATATTACAGGAACTTTACTTTCTGAAAAGGTATTTATAACTAAAACTTCAACAGGAGATATAAGCGTTCCTAAAACATCAACAGGCGGCATATGCGAAATTAAAACACAAACTGGTGACATTGAAATTGATATACAATAATATGTTTCATTTTATTTTGCATAATCAGCATTAAAAAATACGGCAGAGATTTTTCTCTGCCGTATTTTTATGTGATGTCAAAAAGTATATAGAAAGAAAATTAATACAACCAAGAAAAAACCGACCTCCAGTTGTCAGATTTATCATCAAACATGGAGAGGCCGGTTTTGATTTTATTTCAAAGCTGCCATTGACTGTACAATTTTAGCCATTTTTTCTTCTGCCCTTGCAAGCTTAGCTTTCTCAGCTTCGATAAGCTTTTCTGGAGCCTTTGCAAGAAAACCTTCATTGCTGAGTTTTCCTCCAAGAAAATCAATATCCTTCTGAACCTTTGTCTTTTCTTTTTCAAGCCGTGCAAGTTCCTTATCCTTGTCAACAAGTTCGTTCATAGGAATAAAAAGTCTTGCTGAGTCTGTAACAGCGGTAACAGCGTCCTCAATCTCATACTTTTCAGACACTTCTATTTCAGATGCAGACGCAAGCTTTTCAAAGAAAACACTGCATTTTTCAAATAGCGATTTATTTTGTGTTTCTATAAAAATCTTAGCCTTTACTGACGGCGGAACATTCATTTCCGTTCTTCTTGCCCTAACTGCCTTAATAGCCTCAATAATTTTACCGAAGTCATCTTCCTCATTTATAAATGACAGCTTCTCATCATACTGAGGGAACTGAGAAATCATAATAGGACCGCTTTCGTTAGTAAGAACCTGCCAAATCTCCTCTGTAATATAAGGCATAAACGGATGCAGAAGCTTGAGCATTCCTTCCATGACCCATACAAGAACAGCCTGAGCAGTATTCTTTGTTTCTCCGCCTTCTTGGATTCTCGGCTTAGTCAGTTCAATATACCAATCGCAGTAAACGTCCCAGATAAAGTCATAAAGCTTTGATACTGCAACGCCAAGTTCAAACTTATCAAGATTTTCATTTACTTCCTTTGCAAGGGTATTAAACTTGCTTATAACCCACTTATCTTCAAGATTAAGATTTTCAGGAAGTCCCTCATTTATAAATCCGTCCGGCAGATTCATCATAATAAATCTTGAAGCGTTCCAAAGCTTATTAGCAAAGTTTCTTGCCGACTTAACCTTTTCATCGATATAACGCATATCATTACCAGGAGAATTACCGTTTGCAAGCATAAATCTGAGTGCGTCAGCGCCATACTTGTCAATAACCTCCAGCGGATCAATTCCGTTGCCCAGGGATTTGGACATCTTCCGTCCCTGTTCATCTCTGACAAGACCGTGAATTAAAACGGTATCAAAAGGAACCTGACCTGTATATTCCAAACCTGAGAACATCATTCTCATTACCCAGAACGGAATAATATCATATCCGGTTACAAGCGTATTTGTTGGATAGAAATAATCAAAATCTTCAGTTTTATCAGGCCAGCCAAGAGTAGAGAAAGGCCATAGAGCAGAGGAGAACCAGGTGTCAAGGGTATCCGGGTCCTGACGCATTTTTTTGCCGCACTTTGGACAAGCTGCACTGTTTTCCTTAGTTACCGTCATTTCACCGCATTCGTCGCAGTAAAATGCAGGAATCTGATGTCCCCACCAAATCTGTCTTGAAATACACCAATCACGGATATTTTCAAGCCAATGGAAATATATTTTTTCAAAACGCTCCGGAACAAATTTAGTTTCGCCGTTTTTTACAGCGCTGATAGCAGGACCTGCAAGCGGCTTCATTTTAACAAACCATTGAGTAGAAACCTTTGGTTCAACAGTAGTTCCGCAGCGATAGCACGTTCCTACATTATGGCTGTAATCTTCAATTTTTACAAGAGCGCCTTCCTTTTCAAGATCGGCTACAATTGCCTTTCTTGCCTCATATCTGTCCATACCGGCATATGCAGGATAATCCTCAGTAATCTTAGCGTCATCGGTCATTACGTTTATAACCGGAAGATTATGGCGAAGACCCACCTCAAAGTCATTAGGATCATGGGCAGGTGTAATTTTAACAACGCCTGTTCCGAAATCCATTTCAACATATTCATCTGCAACAATAGGTATTTCTCTATGAACGATCGGCAGTATCAGCATTTTTCCAACAAGATGCTTATAGCGCTCATCATTTGGATTAACTGCAACAGCAGTATCGCCAAGAAGTGTTTCAGGACGTGTTGTAGCAAGCTCCAGATAACCACTTCCGTCTGCAAGCTGATAGCGCAAATGCCAAAAATGTCCTGCCTGATCCTCATATTCAACCTCTGCGTCAGAAAGAGACGTACGGCAATGAGGGCACCAGTTTATAATTCTTTCTCCCCTGTAAATCAAGCCCTTTTCATAATAATTTACAAAGGCCTCCTTAACAGCCTTGGAACAGCCTTCGTCCATTGTAAAGCGTTCTCTTGACCAGTCGCAGGAAGAACCCAGCTTTTTAAGCTGTTCAACAATTCTTCCGCCATATTTTTCTTTCCATGCCCATGCACGTTCCATGAATCCCTCACGTCCCAGGTCTTCCTTTGAAACGCCGTCCTTACGCATAGCCTCAACAATTTTTGCTTCCGTCGCAATAGCCGCATGGTCTGTTCCAGGAAGCCACAATGCAGAATAACCAGACATTCTCTTCCATCTGATTAGAATATCCTGAAGAGTTTCATCAAGGGCATGTCCCATATGAAGCTGTCCTGTTATATTCGGAGGGGGAATTACAATTGTATACGGCTTTTTCTCCCTGTCTATCTCTGCTCTGAAACAGCCGTTATCGTTCCAGTATTTATAAATTCTGTCTTCAAATTCCTTAGGGTCATAAAGCTTAGCAAGTTCCTTACCCATTTAAACATCTCCGTTCGATAAAAATAAAAGCAGCCATAGCAGTTAACTCATTTCTCTGCTGACGGCTGCCCGTTTCCGGTTAATAAAAAGCAATACGGCACAAAGCAGCAAAGGCCTATGAACGCTTCATGACCTTATAGACTGCATATTCACCTGTAAAAAAGTGAATTTTCATGACGTCTGCCCCTTTTTAACAAATTACTTTATTATTATACTTTAATAAATATTATTTGTCAATACAAAAACGCATAAATACTTCCAGTTCACGTTTAAGTCTGGAGGCCGGAAGTCCCACCACATTAAAATAATTGCCTTTTATTCCCTTGACAAGCATAGCGCCTTTTCCCTGTATGCCGTAACCGCCTGCCTTATCAAAGGGTTCTCCTGTTTTAATATACTCTGAAATTTCTTCATCGCTGAGAGCATAAAATTCTACAGCCGTTTCTTCAGTAAAAGAAAAGTTATTTCCAAACCCACGAAATGTAACTCCAGTAAATACTTTGTGCGTTTTTCCGGAAAGTATTTTAAGCATATCAAAACATTCCTGACTGGTATGGGGCTTGCCGAGTATAGTATTATCTATAACAACAACAGTATCACATCCAATGACAATCTCATTTTCATGGCACTCTGCTGCCTGAGCCTTTAAAGCTGACAGATACTCTGCTGCCCTTTCAGGCTGAATACCTTCAGGAAGTGTTTCATCAGCGTCTGACGGACGTATTTCAAATTCATCTGCTACAAATCTCATAAGTTCTTTTCTGCGAGGTGAAGCAGACGCAAGCACAATTTTCATATTATTAATCCTTTATATTTCACTTATTTATTTCAGTATAAATTATAGCATAATAAAATAATTTTTTCAATATAATCTCTGCATTACTTACGGTTAAAAAAAGAAAATGCCTGATTAATATCAGATACGCCTATAATTCGGATTTTAACACCGCTTTCACGAAGCGCCGGCAGTGACTGCTTAGGAACAATACAAGTAGAAAAGCCCATGCGTTCTGCTTCCCTGACACGCTGTATTATATTTGAAACTGCTCTTATTTCTCCGCCAAGACCAATTTCACCGATAGCTATAGTTTTTTTGTCAACAGGCTTGTCAACTATACTTGAATAAAGGCAGAGGGCAACTGCAAGATCCCCGGCTGTTTCATCTATCCGAAAGCCTCCCACAACATTCATATATACATCAAGGGCGCCGAAAAAAAGATCCGCACGTTTTTCCAGTACAGCAATAATTATAGTCATGCGGTTGAAATCGAATCCCTTTGACATTCTTCTGGGTGCGGAAAATCCGCTTTTTGCAGCAAGTACCTGAATTTCCGTAAGTATAGGCCGCTGACCCTCCATGGTGCATGTAACGCAGGTGCCGGATACGTTTTCAGGTCTGCCTGACAGAAGCATTTCCGATGGATTTTCTACCTCACGCAGCCCCTTATCCTGCATATCGAAAACACCTATCTCATTTGTGGAACCGTATCTGTTTTTAACAGTTCTTAAAACACGGAAGCTGTAATTGCGCTCACCCTCAAAATAAAGAACTGCGTCAACAATATGTTCCATTACCTTTGGACCGGCAATAGCGCCGTCCTTATTGACATGACCCACGACAATTATAGGTATTTCAAGCCTTTTTGCAGTATTCATAAAAAGATTTGTACATTCCCTGACCTGAGTTATGCTCCCGGGACTTGAAGTTATCTCAGGTATGCTCATAGTCTGTACAGAATCAATTATAACTATGTCCGGAGTACTTGAAGCTATAGTATCACATATAGCCTCCGCATCGGTCACAGTAAGAATATAAAGGCTCTCCGTATCAACAGAAAGCCTTTGTGCTCTAAGCTTTATCTGCCTTGCCGATTCTTCTCCCGAAACATAAAGAATAGAGTAATTTTCTCCAAGAAACTGACAAATTTGAAGCAGCAGCGTACTTTTACCTATTCCCGGAGCACCGCCAAGCAGTACGATAGAGCCTTTAACAAGTCCGCCTCCCAGTACTCTATCAAGTTCACCTATTCCGGTCTTGTATCTGACGTCTGCATTAACGTCGATTTCAGAAAGTTCAAGAATCTCGTCAGATAAATCCGCAATTTTTCTCGTTTTCCCTGATTTAGCTGAAGTCGCCTGCTTTTTTTCTTCAAAGCTGTTCCACATTCCGCAGGACGGGCATTTTCCGTTCCACTTTCCGCTTTCGTAACCGCATTCGCTGCACTCATACACTATTTTACTTCTTGCCATTTTTTCGTCCTTTGTTATTTATTTTGATTTTCCGCTTAGGTATTCATTAACAGCGGCAAAAATACTAAAAGCGATTTTATGCTGATATTCCTCGTCATTGAGCAATTCTGCTTCCTGAGGATTTGAAAGAAAACCGCATTCAACCATTACTGTGGGATTTTCACAGAAATAGCATAAAAACAATTCTTTTCCGCAAAGCTTAATTTCACGCTCATTATCCGGCTGAATATATTCAACAAATTTATCCTGAATTGCCTGAGCCAAAAATTTACTTTCAGAATTTGTTGCAGAATAGAACATCTGCGCTCCGCTGTACTTAGGATCGGTAAACTGATTTTGATGAATAGAAATACAAATAGCATTCTTGTTCTTGTTAAAAATTTCAAGACGATTATCCATATCAGAGCTTTTCTGATTCGCTATACCCTCGATCCCCTCATCGTGTATAGATGTGTCTGTATCCCTTGTAACCTCCACCTTGTAGCCGTTGGCTTCAAGCATATCTCTCAGGCAGAGCAAAATATTAAGGTTAATCCCCTTTTCCGGAACTCCGCTGGCTGACGAACAGCCTCCGTCGATTCCGCCGTGACCTGCGTCAAGAACAATTATAGGAAGCTCTTTTCCGGCTTCTCCCAGAACTGCAATTGTTTTATCCTTTACTCTGTCTGCTGAAAGAATAACAGCGCCTCCTCCCACTACAAAAGCAGAAGCTATACATAACGCTCTTTTGAGAATTTTTTTTCGTACCATTTCCATAATCACAGCACCTCTTTATGTAATATAAAGACATATACAAACTTGTCTTAGTAATGCTTATGAAAATATACGAATAAATATTACAATTTTCCCTTTAAAATCAAATTTGAATTTCCATTTTTATATTAGCACATTTTTATGAATTTGTCAACTTGACAAACCTAATTATATAAATATAATATAATTGTAATATAACCGATTTAATATTAAAAACAAGGAGGATAACATGGAAAGCAAAAACATCTCAGCACAGATAAATGTAGAATTCACTGAATCCACCACCAGAAAAAACATCGAAAGCGGAGAAGAAATAAAAACTCTTTTCGGTAAAATAAAAAAATTCTTTTCAGAGCTTAAAACAGTAGCCTTTACAGGAAGCTATAACGATCTTACAAATAAACCGCTGTATGCAGCGTCAGCTTCAGCCGGAGGAACAGCAACCAAAGCGTTAGGCGATAAAAACGGAAGCGATATTGCAGAAACATATCTCAAAAATAAAGGTGGAACAGTATCAGGCGCAATGACGGTTGCCAATCAGAATGCAAACGTTTTTGAAATACAGCGTACTGCCACAATTTATAATGCTGTTGCAATCAAATTTTCTCTCACGGACGGATCCAGCATAGTAAACGTAGGTACAGCCGGATTCACTCCCCAAAAACGATTTCAGGTAAAGCACGGTGATTATACTCTAACTGCGCCGTCAAAAACCGGTACAATAGCCCTGACTTCCGATGTCAATTCATGTATAAAAGCTTCAAATTCCGGAAAGCTTCTCTTCAACGGAGAAATATCTTCTGTTTCGGGAACAATCAGCATAGAAAATTTATCCGCTTACAACGCTTTGTTAATATGCACAGACGGCGTCGGAATCTCAGGAATAGCCGGAGGACTGTCCGGTCTGCTTCCTGTTGCATATTTAAAAACGGGCGGAAGTATAAAGCTTTTCGGAACAATACCAAGCTCAGCCTCTACTGCAAATAATATAACTTACATTACTGAAGCCGCAGGATACATAACGACAGCAATCCCAGCGGACACGCCTGAATCTCTGAACATTACCCAGTCAGTAGGAAAAATCGGAAAAGTAAAAATATATTCAATAGTATAAGTAAAGGAGGAACAATGACAGACATAATAGTTGCTCTTATCGCACTTGCAGGAACCTTAGGAGGTTCCCTCAGCGGTATTCTGGTATCTTCAAAAATGACTAATTACCGGCTGCACCAGCTTGAAAAAAAGGTGGATAAGCATAATAATTTTGCTGAAAAAATTCCTGTTTTGCAGGAACAAATAAAGGTTGCCAATCATAGAATCAACGATCTTGAAAGAAAGGCGGAATATGATCAATAATATTAAAGTAAAAAGTGCTGTAACAATTATTCTTACGATTGTATTTGCTGTATTGTCTTTAAGGAATAAAATTACATCTGATCAATTTCTTATGATTTTCACTACAATAATTGCATTCTATTTCGGCACGCAGCATGAAAAAAAGAATAAATAACAGCATATATTAAAATATAACCTCAATCGTCAGACTAATGGTCCGATGATTGAGGTTATTTTACATTATAATAAATTTAACGACCTGACATACTTTTTAAAGGCTTTATATTCAAGAATAAGATTTTCAAAGCTTCCTTTTTTCATTTTCACATCAAAAAGCTGCTCATAGTATTCATTGCCGTCAATATCCGGAACATCGCCTTCCCATTCTTTTATATAAGCTCTTGACATTACTCCATTTATAAGCGTATGCCTTAAACCGAGATCATAATCTGATTTTCCTGAAAATTCGGTAATACAGCACCTTAAATTTTGCTTGTAAATTGCAGGACCGCTGTTAGCAGGAACACGTCCTCTTTTACGGAAAAGATACGGACTGTCTGCATAATAAACTACTCCTCTTCCGCAGTTTACCTGAACAGAATATTTCTCAGCGTCACGGAATTTTTCGAGTATTTCTGCTGAAAAACGATCCAGCTTTATCTGTTTCCCATCATACAAAATAAACCCGTCTTTTATATTTTCCTTTTTCAGCTTAATCATTTCACTGTCTGAAAACCCATACCATGCAAGTATTTCTGCGGACTTAAATAACAGCGAACTGTCATCAGACGATAATCTGTTCATTTCAAGAATAAGATTTTTTGCATTTAGAAAATATATCTTTTTAGGAACATTAAAAAACTCTTCTGCTCCTATTTCTGCAATTCTGTCAAAAATAATATCTATATTATTCCGAATACTTTCAGTTCCAAACTCTGCACTGTACCAGTCAGCATACTTTTTCAGCCTATGCTTGAAATGTATAAGGTAATTTTTTTTAGGAACAGAAGAAAAAGTATTTTTTAAAGTATTTTCAAGCTCAAAGCTCTGCATCTCACCTATATCAGCCCTATACTCATTCTCAAATTTTTCAGTTTTTTTAAAATACTGTTTTAATACGGAATATGCCGGAAAGTCAGAGAAAAATTTAATTTTTACATTCTGATTATACATAACTTAACTATAACACCTCAAAATAAATTATAGAAGTTAATTCAAAAAAAGTCAAGCAGCAGTAAAAGGAATTTATTCTGGATTTTTTTAAAATAATGTTTACAAGTTTATATATTTATGTTATAATAATAATACATTTAAACGTATATCTGGAGTGAAAATAGCATGTTTTATGATAATTTAAAGGCCGTTTGCCAAAGCAAAAACTTAAAAATCACGCCTACCATTATAGAATGCGGAGGCGCTCAGGGTTCAGTATCAAACTGGAAAAAGGGTGCTTCTCCTAACAGTGATATTGTTGCCCGTCTTGCCGAGTATCTTAATGTTTCAACTGATCTTCTTATATTCGGTCACGAATCATCTTCCTCTGTTCCGGAAGATGAAAAACTGCTGCTTGAAAAATACAGAAAACTTAGTGCAGAGAATAAAATAAGAGTTTCAGAAAGAATTGACACACTTTATGAAATTGACAATAATGAAAAATGCGAAGTACACAAACCGGATACTATTTATATTGAGTTATATGACCTTCCGGTTTCCGCCGGAACAGGCATTTATCTTGACAGCTGTGACAAGAAAATGCTTAAGGTTGTACGTTCAGAAATTGCGGAGGAAGCTAATTTCGCACTTAGAATCAGCGGAGACAGTATGGAACCCGTTTTTCATGACGGCGATATTGCGTTAATCCGTTCACAGCCTCAGATAGAAGTCGGCGAGATCGGTATCTTTATTCTTAATGAATGCGGCTATATCAAAGAGCTCGGACAAAACAGCCTTATATCATTTAACGATAAGTATAATGATATTCCGCTGCATGAGTATGACAGCATATACTGCCGCGGAAAAGTACTGGGAATCCTTGAAGACGATGATATTACAGACTAATAAAGTCCGCATAAAAGGCATCATTGATTTCATCAATACAAGAATAAACCTCCGACGATTTTTGTCCATTGCCGTCAATTAGCCGTCCGTTACAAACAAGATAATATTCGCCTTCTTTAAAGTTACGAAAATTCATTTTCTTGTATATTCTTACACATACTAAAACGCCGGACCATTTTTCAGCCATTTTTCTTCCTCCTCTTTACAGGCAGCTTTAGGGCAAATGGATTCGGCTTAACCTGCAATTTAATTTCTATATTTCTTTTTTCTTCATCAGTTATTTTTCTTATTCTGACTTCCGATTTCTGATTTAGAAATTCATAGTAACGTATGGCCTTTTCTGTTTCCCTATAATAATTACGGCGCCATTTGGTTTCGTTTTTTATATTCATTTTTCCTCCTTTTAAAGCTTGTCCGTTTTGGACAGGCTTTTCTCTTTTTTTGATAAAACTTCTGAAATATCCTTTAAACTGATGGCTGTATAGCCCATTCCACTATGTAATACTAAAAATTCTTGAGTTAATTTAAAGTCCGATTCCTCAATCTTAAAACTGCCGTTTTTTACAGATAAACATTTGATTTTCATTATTTCCTCCTTAGCTTACTTATAGGCGCTTACTATTGAAATACCGCCGTCAGAATAAAATATCTTAATAATAATACCTGATTCACTAATTTTTTCTGCTGTCTTAACTATTTCCACACATTCTGAACAGGGACATTTATTTTTTCTGTTCATACTCAGATAAACAACATGCGGAACATCACTTTTGAAAAAGCCGATTTCATAAAGCCCCATAGTTTCATTAAGGGGAACTAAATTTCTGCATGTTATGCCGTTTACCACATAATAGCTATACCCCAAAAGTTTTTTATAAATTTCAATCAAAACATACACCTCCATGTGACAATTAATGCCATAATTCATTTTAATTTATAATAACACATTTCAATGTGTTTGTCAATACAAAAAATACATAATACTGAATATTTAATTCATTATTATGTATAAACGACTATATAAATTAAGCATACAATATAAATAAGGGGGTGTTAAAAATGAATCCCTGCGAGCTTACCGCTTCTGTTACTGCACTTGCAAATTTAATAGCCGCTAAGTTAGACGAAGACGAACTTGCTGTAATGGCGTCAATCTTTGTCCAGCTTGGCGATACATTAGAAACAATAGCCGCTCAGCGAGCGTTATGCTGCAACAAAAAAAACCAGTAAATGCAAATGCATTCACTGGCAAAAAAAATCCGGCTTACGCCGGACTTTTTTTATTTAAGATAGAAATCAGGATCACCTAAATCTGTATTAGATATCATCTCCGCAAGATAATTTATAAGCTTAGCTGAATCTGCAAGGTCAACATTGTGATCGTATTCACAATCAGCGTTTTCTCTTGCTGTTGCATTCAAAGGAGTAGTTGTTTTATCAAGGAGATACATATTAAGAGTAACTACATCGTTAACGTCAACTGAACCGTCGAGGTCTACGTCTCCATAAAGAACCTTGGACCAATCAATAATATCATCAGGATCCTGAGTTGTAACCTTTGTTGTTACAGTTGTAGTCTTTGTTGTAGTTTTTGTTGTAACTGTTGTAGCTGTTGTAGTTTCAACCTTTGCAGGAAGAACTTCAACATCAATAGTTACAGTCTGACCTTCCGGAGAAGTAACTTGAAGCTTGCAAATACCTTCCTTAACGCCTGTAATATTTCCAGCATCATCAACTGTTATATAACCTGCCGGTGAAGGGATCATTGTGCATCCAGGAACATTAACAGTAAGCTTCTTTGTTTCGCCTACTTCAACCTTGAAGTCTTCAGGTTCAACCTTCAGATCTGCTTCTTCAGACTGATAAACATAGAAATCAGCAGATTTTACTGTAATTGATTCTGCATTTTCACCGTACCAGAAACCGCACATTACGTTTCCGATATCCTCTGCGGCAACGCCTTCCATAAGCTGTGTTGTAACGTCTTTTCTTATTGTTTCAGGAATTATCCACATTAAGTCGATAGTTTTTCCTGCATTAAGAACAACTATATTGCCTGGGTTATACCAGCCTTCATCTGCTGATGGATTTGTAAGATCAACAGATATGCCGAGACCGCCTACAAACTTGCCCAGATCTGCTGAAGATGTAAGTGAGAACTTAACTGCTGAGAGTATATCTCTTTCACCGAGACCAAGATCAGGAAGATTGTATTTAACCTGATTCAAGGACGCATCATCAGTAGCCTTAATAGTTTTGCCTATGCTCTTAGTAATAGTCTTGTTGTAAGGAACAGTTGCTGTTCTTGTATATGTGCAGGCCGCACCTGTAAGATGAACTGTTTCAATAGTACTTGGTTCTGTTGAACCTTCTTCTGAAGTTGTTTCACCATACCAGAACTGAATACCAACTGTATCGCCGCCGGCTGTTGTTACAAACGGCTGAACGCTCTTTGGAACATCCCAAACTATTTTAGCATACTGACCTGCATTATAGGCATTATAGCCAGTTGCGTAATCGTCTATCTGGAATTTATCACCAAATTCTTCAACGTCTTCCTCACCCTGGTCATTGTACCAGTAGCCGTTCTTTCCCTTTGCATATTCAGTATCTGCAATTGAACCTGCAACAACGTTAATACCGCCGCCGTACATCAGTCTGTTCATATCCACATCTGATTCAATGATATATTCAAATGATTCAAACGTAACGCCTGTTAAATTCTTGATACCAAATTCAGAAAGCGGGAATTTGTGTGAGTTAATCGGATCGCCTTCTTCATAAGTGCTTGTGCCTGTTTCAGGATCAATATAGGATTCCTCATCGTGACCTGCTGTCAGAAGGTAATCAAACTCGCCGTCAATCTGTGCGCTGAGTGTTGATGTTATTGTAGCAGTACCATCCTTGTTATCCTTGAATGTGTATGTACCGCTCTTATTGTTCTGAGATTCATAAGGAGGATCAACTTCCGGCGGAGTAACTGTACCTGAGCCGTCTGTTGTTATTGTTGTGAGAGTGAACTTCTCATTTGTTTTAGGATACCATACGCCTACGCCGATATTGTTAACTTTGCCCACATACTGAGAAGGAATATCAACGCTCAGGGAGAAAGATTTCTTTCCGCCTGTTTTAATTTCTTTTTCAATGTTTACCCAATAAGGATCAACGGTGACACCCAAACCGTAAACAGCAATTGTAGCGTCACTGCTGTACTCTGTTGTAAAGTTGAGAGTAAGCGTTTTGGCATTTCCGATTCCGCTTAACGGAATTGTTGCCTGTCTTTTGCCATCTTCAACACCATCTGCAATAAATGTGTGATTAACACTCACGCTTGCAGCTGAAACAGACGAAAGCTGAAAAGCCGACGGTGTAATCAATGTTGTTGCGATCATAGCAGCAGTAACTACAGCTGCCTTAATTCTGCCTTTCAATGTTTTTAAACCCATAATTTAATCTTCCTTTCAAAATATATTACACGTTAAGGTACACACACTACCTATCCGTTTATACATATTATAACATATAACAATACCCAATATGTGAATAATCTATGAACATATGTCAAAAATATTAATTTCGGCAACGAAATTTTTCCACTATTTTTGTGCATTATTCACAATTATATTACCCAATCTTATAAACTACAAATACTTATGACGTTTTTTGACGCTTGTAATTGTTGTTTAATATTTTAACGTCTTTAGAATTTGTTTATAATCCGAACAAATATTTTTTATTATTGCATATTCCGGCAATTTATGATATAATTTATTAGGTAACTCAACTGTGGCTTATGGCTGCTGTTTTTCTATTTATATTTTAAAGGAGCGTTTATTAAAATGAAACTTTGTGAAATGAACCATGACGAGCTTCTCTCTCATAAAAAACAATGGGAAGAAGAATACGACAAGTTTAAAGCGCTTGATCTGAAGCTTAATATGGCAAGAGGAAAGCCCTCTCCCGAACAGCTTGCTCTGACTAGTGATATGCTCGATATTTTAAACAGCAAAAGCGATCTGACCGGTATCAACGGAGACGATTACCGTAACTACGGCATACTTGACGGTATTCCTGAAGCAAAAACAATGTTTGCAGATCTGCTTGAAGTAAGCACTGATGAAGTAATGATTTTCGGCAACTCAAGCCTTAATATAATGTATGATGTCGTTTCACTGTCCTATACAAACGGTATAAACGGCTGTCTGCCTTGGTGCAGGCTTGATAAGGTCAAGTTCTTGTGTCCGGTACCCGGTTATGACCGTCACTTTACTATATGTGAATCACTTGGAATTGAAATGGTTAATATACCTTATACAGACAACGGTCCGGATATGGATATGATCGAAAAAATGGTTTCTGAAGACGAATCCATTAAGGGCGTATGGTGCGTTCCGCAGTATTCAAATCCGAGCGGTATAGTTTACAGCGATGAAACTGTAAAAAGATTCGCTGCACTTAAACCTAAGGCTAAGGACTTCAGAATCTTCTGGGACAATGCTTATTGTGTACACCACCTTGTCGATGAACCAAAGCTCATTTTAAATATTATTGATGAATGCAAAAAAGCCGGAAATGAGAACATGGTTTATGTTTTTGCTTCAACTTCAAAAATCACTTTCCCCGGATCAGGCGTTGCTGCACTTGCTTCAAGCGCTGGAAATCTTAAGGAAATTGCTAAAATCATGGAAGCAAGAACTATCGGTCACGATAAGCTGAATCAGCTAAGACATGTAAAATACTTCAAAACTGCTGAGGGCATTAAGGAACACATGAAAAAACATCAGGTAATCCTTGCACCTAAATTCAGCATAGTTATAGAAAAGCTTGAAAAGGAAATCGCTCCTTTAGGCATAGGAAGCTGGGTAAATCCTAAGGGCGGCTACTTTATTTCATTTGATTCTGTTCCGGGATGCGCAAAGAGAATTGTTTCACTATGCCGTGAAGCGGGTGTAACACTTACAGGCGCAGGTGCAACATATCCATACGGTAAGGATCCTGAAGACAAGAACATAAGAATTGCACCGTCATATCCTTCAGTTGAAGAACTTAGCCAGGCTATGGATATATTCTGCCTGAGCATAAAAATTGCAAGCGCTGAAAAGCTTCTTGAAAACTGATTCAATATATGAGATTTTAAATCACTGTTGATATATATCAACAGTGATTTTTTGCATTATTTATTATGAATAAGCGGACTTGCAAGCTTAAATTCTCCGTCCTCATATAATATTTCCGCTGTGTCTCCTTTTTTAAGGCTTCCGTCAAGAATACTGCCCGAAATCATGTTTTCTATTTTTTCTGTAATATTTCTTTTTAAAAATCTCGCATTACAATCCTTTATTTTCTTTTCATCAACAAGATTCTCAGCGTCTTTTTCATCAAAAACAATGTTAACTCCAATACGGCTGCACCTCTGAACCAGCTCGTTCAGAAGCTTTATGCTGACTGATTTAAGATTTTCCTTTTCCAGCCGCCGGAATACAATTACTTCATCAAGGCGATTGATAAGCTCCGGTTTAAGATGCTTTTTAAGTTCAACCTTAGCTTTTTCAGAAAGATCAGCAGAGGAATCCTCTCCAAAGCCCAGACGCTGTTTTTCAGAAAGAATATCTGAACCTATATTTGAAGTAAGAATTATCAATGAGTTTTTAAAGCTGGTATGCCGCCCCTTTGAATCAGTAAGAACACCGTCCTCAAGAATCTGGAGCAGAATATTAAGAACATCAGGATGCGCCTTTTCAATCTCATCAAACAGAATAACGCAATAAGGACATCTCCGTATTCTGTCTGTAAGGGTTCCACCCTCGTCATACCCTGCATATCCCGGAGGCGCTCCGATCAGCTTTGCAGCAGAATGCTTCTCCATATATTCTGACATATCAATCTTTACAAGATTCTTTTCACTGTCAAACATAGCTTCCGCCACTGCACGTGAAAGCTCTGTCTTTCCCACTCCCGTAGGTCCCATAAAGATAAATGAACCAATTGGCTTATCAGGCTCTTTAAGTCCTACCCTTCCACGTCTTATAGCTCTTGCAACAGCCGAAACTGCCTCGTCCTGACCGATGACTCTTTTTCCCAGTTCATATTCAAGATTAAGCAGTCTTTCCTCCTCTTCCTTGGATATTCTGTTCACCGGTATACCTGTCCATACAGAAACAACATTAGAAATATCGTCAAAGGTAATTTCGCAGGGATTCGCTCCGTTCTTTTCCCGCCTTTTTCTGCACGCATTTTCTATATCGTCAAGAGTGATGTTTTTTCCTGTTATTTCAATTGCCTCAAATTCTTTTGTAGTGCTTCTTGCACGGCGTATTTTAGCTCTCGAAGCCGCTTCATCTATAATATCAATTGCTTTATCGGGAAGAAATCTGTCGTTAATGTATCGCACTGAAAAGCTTACGGCTGTTTTAATAATATCATCGCTGATTTGTACATTGTGGAATTTTTCGTATCTTTCCTTAAGACCGGTAAGAATCCTGCAAGCTTCTTCCTCGTCAGGTTCTTCCACAATGACCGGCTGAAAACGTCTTTCAAGTGCAGAATCCTTTTCAATATACTTTCTGTACTCCTCAACAGTTGTAGCGCCGATTATCTGAATCTCACCTCTTGCAAGCTGAGGCTTTAAAATATTAGCAGCGTCAATTGCTCCCTCCGCAGCACCAGCACCGACTATTGAATGAATTTCATCTATAAAAAGAATAATGTTTCCTACGCTGATAACTTCATCTATACAGTTTTTTATACGCTCCTCAAAATCTCCCCTGTATTTTGCTCCTGCAAGCATAGCTGTAAGATCAAGAGAAAAAATATTCTTGTTTTTCAGTTCGTCAGGAACTTTTCCCTGAACAAACATATTTGCTATACCCTCTGCAATAGCAGTTTTTCCAACTCCTGCTTCTCCGATCAGGCAGGGATTATTTTTAGTACGCCTTGCAAGAATCTGAAGTACTCTTTCCGTTTCCTTTCTACGCCCTATAAGCGGATCACAGTGATTCTCCATAGCACGCTCAGTAAGACTCACACCATACTTATAAAGTGTGGGTAGCTTTTTTCTGTCGGGCTGACGGTACTTTACAGTTTCATTTCTCAATACGTTAAAGGTATACGCTCCTGCGCATTCATTATACATCTTAAGAGGATCAGCCCCAAAAGCGGTCAGTATATTCATTGCACCGCACCCGGGTTCGCTGAGTATAGCCATCAGTATATGTTCCGTTCCCACAAGCTTTGTTCCCATAGATTCCGCAGAACCCACTGCGCATTCAAGAATCCTTCTCAGCGCCGGAGTCATATCGGCAAGGGTAAGAGATGTTTCTTCGCCTTTTCCCACCATTACAGAAATCTTATCGTATAAATCCGAAAATGTTATATTAGATGATTTAAGAACTGCCGCCGCAATATTCATTCCCTCTTTAATAAAGCCCAGCAGTATATGTTCCGTCCCAACATAGGTATGTCCCAGCTCTGAAGCGCACTCAGCCGCAGTTTCAAGGGAACTGACCGCCTTACCTGTAAACATTTCAAAATTACTGATCATTAAAAGCTCACCTTTCCTCCGTTTGTTCTGACTAATAATAAGTATGCCACAAATCCCGTGCGATATATGTCGAAGATATATTTCGTTATTTAGGTTAAGAATCTGTAACACTTTTTCTGCCCAAACATATTATGTACTATGAAACGGAAACAAATCAAAAGCTTCCGGTTCAATACATTATTTTTAAAGGAGTTGCTTAGTTATGTGTGGATTTGACGGAAATGGTTGCTGGTGGATTATTATTTTACTTCTCATCGTTTGCTGCTGCGGATGCGGCGGAAACAACAACAGCGGCTGCGGATGCGGCGGCTGCGGATGCGCTAACAACAACGGCTGCGGATGCAATGACTGCGGCTGCGGATGCTAATCTGACCGAAAAAAAGGGTGACGGAAACGTCACCCTTTTTTTTATATTTTCTTTATCTTCGCAAAGTTTGCCATGATTTTCTTAGTTCCGACCTTATCAAATGCAACTTCAAGCATAGCGTCATTAGCCATATTTCTAACGCTTAGAATTGTTCCTTCTCCGAAAATATTATGCTTCACCTTTTCGCCTGCGGAGTATGTAACCTGAGCGGACGAGCCTGACTTTTTCATTTTTTTCTGCATAATCTGTTTCTGAAGGGACTGTGATGAAACTGCCTGTATCGGCGGTTTGTCAGATTTTCCGATAATGGTATTATCTTTCTTTTCAATAAGCGCAGGATCAATTTCCTTTATAAAACGTGAAGTTACATTTCTCTGTGTTGACCCGAAAATCATTCTCTGAGCAGCGCTTGAAAGAAACAGCTTTTTCTTAGCTCTTGTAATTGCAACATAAGCAAGACGTCTTTCCTCTTCAAGCTCTTCTTCACTGTCCAAGCACCTGCCGCTCGGAAAAATTCCATCCTCCATACCGATTCCGAAAACATTAGTAAATTCAAGTCCCTTAGCAGAATGTACAGTCATAAGTACAACTGCGTCGGAATCCGCGTCCATTTTATCAAGATCAGTATACAGAGCGATTTCCTCAAGAAAACCGTTAAGCGTAGGCTCTTCAGCGTCTTCCATATATGATTTTACCGTAGTTTTAAGTTCGTTTAAGTTTTCGATTCTTGTTATTCCCTCTTCGCCCAAGCCCTGCATATATTTTAAGTATCCTGTCTTATCCATAAGCAGATCAAAAAATTCATCAAGAGGCATTTCTTCGGAAGCCTTTACAAGAAAATCAAACATTTCAGCCGTTTCCTTAAGAGCCTTTATCTTTTTAGAAAGCATAGGATATTCTTCGCAGTTTCTCATTACCTCCAGAGGAGAAATTCCCAAATCTGAGGAAATATCCTCTAAAACTGATACCGTACTGTCGCCTATGCCTCTTTTTGGCTCATTAATAATACGCTTTAAGCGCAGAAGGTCGTTGTTGTTATTTATAAAGGAAAGATAAGATGTTATGTCCTTGATTTCCTTACGGTCATAGAATCTCATACCGCCGAATACCCTGTAAGGGATTCCGCTTTTAACAAAAGCCTGTTCAACCAAATTTGACTGAGCGTTCATACGGTAAAGTACTGCGCAGTCACTGTATCTGCCGCCGTTTTTCACGCTTTCAAGAACAGCAGTTGAAACAAACGCCGCCTCGTCACGCTCGTCCTTTGCCCTGTACCAGAAAATTTTATCCCCTGCTCCGCTGTCTGTCCAGAGTCTTTTTGCTTTTCTTTCAGAATTATTCTTAATTACCGAGTTAGCGGCGTCCAGTATCGTTTGTGTAGAACGGTAATTCTGTTCAAGCCTTATAACCTTGCTTCCGGCAAACTGGTTTTCAAAGCTCAGGATATTCTCAATAGTTGCGCCTCTGAATTTATAGATACTCTGGTCATCGTCGCCCACAACGCATAAATTATTGTGCTTTGCTGAAAGCAGACTTACAAGACGAAACTGTGCCTGGTTAGTATCCTGATATTCATCAACCATAATATACTTGTATCTGTTCTGATAATGCTCCAGCACATCTGGAAATTCAGTAAGAATTTTTACAGTTAGTCTTATAATATCGTCAAAGTCAACTGCGCTTGAAGCAAAAAGACGTTTTTGATATTCCCTGTAAATTTTGCTGATAACAGTTTTTCTATAATCATTACCGGCTTCCTCCGCATATTCATCAGGTTCAAGGAGTCTGTCCTTAGCAAATCCTATTTCCGAAAGTACAGATTTCGGAGGAAACTGCTTTTCCGATACACCAATGTCATTCATGCAAGCCTTTACCACGCGCTGACTGTCATCCGAGTCATATATAGTAAAGCTTTTTGCGTATCCGATTCTTTCTATTTCACGTCTGAGTATTCTTACGCAGGCTGAATGAAAAGTTGCCGCATGAATATCGTCCGCTTCCTCTCCCAGCATAGCTGAAAGTCTTGCTTTAAGTTCTCCGGCAGCTTTGTTTGTAAACGTAATTGCAAGGATATTCCATGGTTTGATTGGTCTGACTGCAATAATATCTCTAAGGGTATCAAGGGAAATTTCCGCTCCGTTTATATAATCCTGAAGAATCTGTTCGTCCGATTCTTTTCCCTCATATCCCTCATCATAATAAGCGTTGCCGAAATTTATCATATTGGCAATTCTGTTTACGATAACCGTTGTTTTTCCGCTTCCTGCTCCAGCCAAAACCAACACCGGACCGTTAACTGAAAATACTGCTTCCCTCTGCTGCTGATTCATTCTGCCGAAATATTTCTTTAATGCTGCTCTTTTAAGCTCATTAAAAGATTGTAAAGACATTATCAATACTCCCCATTCAAAAATAATAAAATGCGTCATTTTTAATATCAATTCTATATGTTATGATATATTTTGTCCGGTATGCATATTTTCGCATCTTCTGGGACATTAAAATAAAAATGCTCAATTTATTATATCATATTTCAGCTTTAAAGAAAAGACTTTTTTTATTTAACTAATCAAATAAACTGCCAATTATATAAGTGCAAACAAAGCAAAAAAGTTTATCAGATAACGGCATCTTGCTTCCCATATCAGTAAAAACAGCGTAAGCCCGGCAAGACACATTTTCAGAAAAAATGCGTCTGTACAGGCGTCAACCGGTGCATTCCTCCGCTTTATAAAGCTTTCAGCCATTTTAGTCAAAAGGGTAAAGTGAAATATCTGAGAAATATAAATAACAATTCCATTGAATACCTTTCCGCAGTCGTTATAATAAGCCTGCATAAAAGAACCGTCCCCCCAAGTATAGGCAAGCTTGTTTACCAAATGTGCCATAAATCCGAAGAACCCCTGACTTTTTATCTTTTCTCCAAGACGGGATAAATCAGCGCTTATTTTAGCGTCATAGCCCTCAAAGGATTTTGTATAATAATAATCCTGAGCCTGATAACCACCCCGTCCGTCTGCACTCATCATTATCCAGTGCACCAGAGGAAACTTATGAAGCTCCAGCTCTTCAGGTGAAATATTCAGTACTTTTAATGCGGCATTTGAAATAATTGCTGTAACTAAAACAAATACAACAGCAAGAATAACGATATACAAAAGCTTTTCGGTTATGCTTCTCCTGCGCCGAAGAATCATATCAATTAATATTGCCGCAAGCAGAATTACAGCATTTCCCTTTATTTTATATCCTACGGCAATCAATAATCCCAGCATGACTATTAAAGAAGCACTTTTTAAAATACTGTTATTTTCCGGTCTTATATGTCTGAATTTTACATATAAATAAATTGCTCCGGTAATAAACGGCATAGCAATTGTATCTGTATAAAAAATACATACATAAGTAAGCAAAGGAGTAAACATAAGCCCCCTCAAAGCGCAGATAACAGCTTTTTCGGGCTTGTACATAATTCTTGCGGTCATGCACATCAGAATAAAAGAAATATTAAGAGCCGCAATATTTAAAGCAATAGGAAGCGTATTGGAAATCTCTCCGGTTACAGCATAAGAAATCTTATATAGTCCCAGTACTATCATAAATATACAATGATTATTTGGGTAAATCGAAAAATAAGTCTGATGGTATTCCGGTAGATCGTCATAAATATGCTCCGGACCGAGCCGCAGATAATTTTCTGCTGCCGAACAGATGTAACTCAAATCATTTTTTGGAGTAAAATCTATAGAACAGGCGAATATTATCTGAACAGTCAGCAAAATCAAAGGCAAAGCGATAAAAATCCGTTTATGCAATGACGGATTTTTCAAAGCAGCGTCGGCTAAATACTTCTCTGCCCTTTTTAGGCAAAATAAAATCCCCACAACAATTCCCGCCATTGCAGCTATAAGAACCGGCATAAAAAAAGAAGTATACTGAGAAGATTTTATTGCAAATCTTATTAAAGATACTGAAATTAAAAATAAAAAAACTACGCCGAAACCACGGTTTACAGATTTTGATACAAATTGAATCAACTTCATTAACTTCTACATCCCCCTATTATGTAATATGTGTACTACATCATATAGAACACATGCCTTATTGATTATACCTCATAAAAACATATTTGTCAACTTTATTTTTAATATAAGTAAAAATATTTTAACATCATACTTTTATTTTATAAAATATAAAGAAAACTATTCCCTTTTAAATAAAAATGATGTATAATTAAATCAGTATTAATTTTTCAGGGAGGTTTTTTATGAAAATAAAATTCAATTCAAAACACAACACTGTAGCAGCATACTGCATTCTTGTCTTTACAATTTGTCTTGTTCTTGTTGCGCTTGTTTTCAAATATGAAACCTTTATATCTTATCTGAAAAAGCTTATAAGCGTTTTTTCTCCGATTATATGGGGACTGATTATTGCATATCTTCTAAACCCTCTTATGATGTTTACAGAAAAACATCTTAGTAAACTTGTCTGCCGCAAAAAGAACCGGCGAAGTCTTGCAAGAACACTGAGCATTCTTATTTCATTTATTATACTTATCGGTATTATAGTCCTGCTCGTTGGGTCAATCGTACCTGAACTTATTAAGAGTGTTGAGAATATTTTTAAAAGCCTGCCGTCTTATCTTAATAACCTCCGATCATACTTGACCATAAAAATCAGCAAGCTTGTGGACAAGAACCCTGATTTAAAGTCGTTTATAGACGATGAATTTGACAATATCCAGGACTTTTTATTAAATATTATGTCCAAATATGAACCCGTTTTACAGGACCTTCTTGCCAAAGACGGAATCATCGCAAGCGTTACCGACAGTACATGGTCCCTTGTTATAGGACTTAAAAACTGCATTATGGGAATGATTATTTCAATTTATCTTCTTTTTAGCAAGGAAAACTTCAGAGCACAGGCAACTAAAGCCATTTACGCAATCTTTCCGGACAAGGCTGGAAAAAAGATATTCTCTGTTGCTTCAAGATTCAATTATACATTTGTACATTTTTTATCCGGTAAAGCTGTTGATTCTCTTATAATCGGCGTTCTGACCTTTATAGGCATGAACATTCTCCGTATGAATTCTTATGCAGTTCTCATAAGCTGTATTATCGGTGTAACAAATATGATACCTTTTTTTGGTCCTATTATAGGCGCTGTACCAACCGGACTCCTTATACTTCTGACAGACCCTCACAAAACCATTGTCTTTATTGTATTCATATTCCTGCTCCAGCAATTTGACGGCAACATACTCGGACCTAAAATTCTCGGCAACTCCTTGGGTCTTTCAACCTTCTGGATAGTATTTTCAATTCTTATTGGCGGAGGTTTATTCGGTTTTATAGGAATGGTAGCGTTTGTTCCGCTCTTTGCCGTCATGTTCGGAATTATTAAGGAAGCTATCAATACACGTCTGAACAAAAAGAAGCTTCCGGTATCAACTGCATACTATAAGGATATAGATTACAGAAATCCACCGTCTAAAATTGAGGATTTCTCCCCAACAGTAAAGCGTGAAAAAATAAATGATAACAGCGCTGAAAACATTTCAGCTAATAATAAAAATCAGACAGAAATTAAAAAGTCGGAGGATAAAAATGATAAATAAAATTCAGGAAGAAATACTGAAGCTAAAAAAGGAAAAAAATGCAGTTATTCTCGCCCACTCCTATCAAGCTAAGGAAATCATTGAAATTGCAGATGAAACCGGCGATTCCTATGCCCTAAGCGTTGCAGCCACAAAACATGACTGTAAATCATTTATTATGTGCGGAGTTCATTTTATGGCTGAAACGGTAAAAATGCTTTCTCCGGAAAAACGTGTTTTTCTCGCTAACAGTGAAGCCGGATGTCCCATGGCTGAACAAATGGACGCAGAACTCATATCCAAAATAAAAGCTGAAGAACCTGACAGGGCAGTTGTAGCTTATATCAACACTACTGCTGATCTAAAAACTGTATGCGATGTTTGCGTGACATCATCTACCGCAGTGCAGATAGTAAAGAAAATGCCAAGCGACAAAATTCTTTTTATTCCTGACTGTAATCTTGGCAGCTATGTGCAGAAAAATGTGCCTGAAAAGGACATAAAACTGCTTCAGGGCGGCTGCCCGGTACATAGCTCTGTAACGCTTGATGAAATCAAAGCTGCCAAGGATAAGCATCCAGACGCACTTGTTCTTGTACATCCTGAATGCCTTCCGGAAGTTACGGAGCTTGCCGACTATGCAGGATCAACATCGGGTATTTTGGATTTTGCAAAAAAATCTGACAATAAGAAATTTATAATCGGTACTGAAATCAGCATTACTGAACAGCTTCAATACGCTTGTCCGGATAAGGAATTTTATAATCTGTCTAAAAAAATCATGTGTCCTGATATGAAAATCACTACCCTGATGGATGTATATAACACACTTCAGAATATTGACAACGGCAAGGCATTCGAAATTAAAATGAGCGATTCAAAAATTAAAAAGGCAAGAGTTTGTATTGATGAAATGATCAGACTCGGCGGCTGACTCTTTACTTAATTAATGATAATCCTATAAAAATAAATGTTTAAAGTCCGGCTTACTGCCGGACTTTACTTTATATATACTTACTTATTATAAATTAAATACCCATGGATTATTACCCATGGGCATATAAATCATTGTTGATTCCATACTTTTACTTTTGTCTGTATCTGCAATTCTTTCCGCAGTTTTTATCAAATGCCGGATTACATGCATAAAAATTCTTTGAGTTCAGATTATCCTGCACTATTCTTAAGCCTTCGCCAAATCTCTGAAAATGAACAATTTCACGTTCCCTTAAAAACTTGATGGGATCTCTGACATCAGGATCATCTGCAAGTCTTAGTATATTGTCATAGGTTGAACGTGCTTTTTGCTCTGCCGCCATATCCTCAACAAGATCAGTTATTGGATCGCCTTTAGATTGAAAATAAGCCGCAGTAAACGGAGCTCCGGAAGCAGCAACAGGATAAATTCCAGTTGTATGATCAACAAAATAAGTGTCAAATCCGCTTGCCTTAATTTCGTCTATTGTCAGATTTCTTGTAAGCTGATAAAGAATAGCGGAGATCATTTCCATATGGCTTAGTTCTTCCGTTCCAAACGGTTATCAATGATAATTAAATAAATGCGATGCATATTTATTTTTTGTTATAATTAAGGTTGTCCATCTTAAACTGCCGCCGCAAAATTGTTATTATATAAGATTAACGGCGGATGTTTTATAAATTTTGAGAATCTTTCTTTTTCATGGCTGCAATAAAATGTTGTTTGGCTGTTCCTGCAATACGTTCAAGAATTTTCTGTACTTCCTCAGGTGTTATAGTATCGCAGAAATCCGTTGCTATTCTGACTCTTGTATTTCCAATTTTAAAGTCCTTTGCTATTTTATCTTTTGCAAATTCAGCCATAGCACACACCTCCGCTTAAGTATATTCCAGATAAAATCTGTCCTATCACTGCATTTTCATCTATATTTATTGTTAATAAAAAATAATCCCTGACACTGCCGGGGATTATTTATAATTTTTAGTTTATGTATCTGGACGCTTAATAAAGTTTATGATACTAATTGATATTATCTTCTAAGTTTTCAATACTGTCACGCAAATCGGTCAGAGAAATGCCATTTTTAGTAAAGTACATCCAGCCATTTACATGCAAATTTTCAGACCACCCGTGACGCTCTTTAAGTAATTTACAAGCCAAAGATGTAACAGAATAAACTCCGTCTTCATACTCAACCTGGTTTTTGTCATCTACTACCTTTGCATTAACCGTATCATCATACAAAAAGGTAATTTCTTCTCCAATATTAATATTCAACAATTTAAAGGTATTATTACAACGTTTGGTTTTTCTTTCAGCAATTTCCTGTTCTTTAGCTTCAGCAAGGGTAGGCATATAAAGTTTCAATTTATCAACATCACCTCGTAAACCGGCTATATCTCTGAATATGCCATATGCTGTTTCTGGTGAAATTTTAAAAAACTCCCGCTCACGGATTTTTCCGTTATCGAGCTGTTCTCTTGCGTGCAGGGAATTATCTACCCTGTCAATAATACTATGAATTTTCTTTTCAACATCAAGAGGATTTTCTACTTCATAAACTGCATAGCACCGATATGACAGCGGAATATTTGCTGGAGAATTTAATTCCTTAAGCCGTTTGTTAATATCATTGCGCTCAGTCATTCCTATTTTTACCCATCCGTCAAGGCAGGGGTTTGTAAGTATATAAACTAATCCTTTTGACATATAAAAATCCAACTTTCTCCATTAAAAACTTTTAGTTTTCACTGTTAATTCACTGATATTTTTAAAGTATAACATATCCATACATAAATAGTCAAGAGTATACAACAGCACATTTTCTGATAAAGTTATACTTAAATTTATATTATAGGATTGACAAGAACATTAAATACGAATATAATAAAAACTGATGTTTTAAATGAGAGGTTAATAAATGAAAATTGACCATATTGCCATGTATGTTAATAATCTTGAAGCTGCAAAGGAATTTTTTATTAAATACTTTAATGCCTCGGCTAATAATGTATATCATAATAAAAGAACAAACTTCCGCTCTTATTTTCTTTGCTTTGACAATGGCGCAAGATTAGAAATTTAATATAAATTATCCCATAAGATTGGAATTAAAATAATGGATTTAATTTTAAGAAAGTATAAGCCTACTGACTGCCAAGCTCTTGCAGAACTGTTTTATGATACAGTCCATGCTGTCTGTAAAGACGATTATTCAGAAAAACAGCTTTATGCATGGGCGACCGGAACTGTAGATTTAATCAGGTGGAATCAATCCTTTTTGTCTCATTATACCATTGTAGCGGAGATTAACGGGAATACGGCTGGATTCGGTGATATTGATTCAAACGGCTACCTGGACAGACTATATGTTCATAAGGATTTTCAGCGCAAGGGTGTTGCTTCATCTATATGCAATGCTTTGGAAAAAGTCGTTGATTCTGATAAAATAATCACTCACGCCTCTATAACCGCCAAAGGATTTTTTGAAAAAAGAGGATACAAGATTATAAAGGAACAACAGGTTAAACGGCAAGGTATTATTTTAACTAACTATATTATGGAACTACAATCCAGGCTAATTAAAAAATAAATTTGGGAGTAAAAATAAAATGAAAAATAATAAAAATATACAAAACAGCAAAGGAAGTTTTATTGCCTTTGAGGGTATTGACGGAAGCGGAAAAAGTACTCAGGTTCAAATACTTACAGAAAAATTGAAACAAGAAGGCATATACTGCTATACTACCATGGAGCCTACTGATTCTCCTATTGGTTCACTGATTCATCAAATAATGACGGGAAGAATCAAAGCGGACAATAAAGTTATAGCCGCATTATTCGCAGCGGACAGGCTTGATCATCTTCTCAACGACATAAACGGTATCGTCAGTAAAATAAATGAAGGCATTACGGTTATATCGGACAGATACTATTTTTCTTCCTATGCATATCACAGCGTTGATATGCCCATGGACTGGGTCATAAAAGCAAATGAACAAAGCAGCGTTATCCTGAAACCAACTGTAAATATTTTCATAGACGTAAATCCGGATTCAGCAATAGAAAGAATAGCTAAAAACAGATTTCATCAGGAATTATTTGAAAAGAAATCACGTCTTGTAAAGGTTCGTGAAAAATATCTTGAAGCTTTTGTAAAATTAAAGGAATCTGAAAGAGTCATAATAGTAGACGGTAACAGAAGCAAACAGGAAATTGCCGATGACATCTGGGATAAAATAAAACCGTATCTGGCAGATTAAATTTATTCAAAAAATAAAAATCAAATAATAAAAAGGAGTCATATATGAATTTTTTGCGCCATAAGCTCCCCGGAATAATGCTTTGTACTCTTATAGCCGGTATCTCAACTCTACTTGCCTCTTTAAATGCAGGATCTTTTTCATTTGAAGTTATAGGAGCGCCAGTATTCGCAATTTTAATTGGTATGCTTATCACCCTGTTCATACCTTCTCTATCGGAGCATTCAAACCTAAAAAACGGAATTAAATTCACATCAAAAAAAATTCTCCAGTGGGCTGTAATCATTCTTGGATTTTCACTAAATCTGGGGACTATTGCAAATGTAGGCGCCAAAAGCCTACCGGTAATTATTTCTACAATTGCAATATCGCTTATTACAGCAATTTTTCTTATGAAGCTTCTGAAGGTCGATAAAAAAGTTTCATGTCTTATCGGCGTAGGCTCATCAATATGCGGAGGCTCAGCAATTGCCGCTGCTGCTCCTGTTATAGGCGCAGATGATGAAGATGTTGCACAATCAATTTCAGTAATATTCCTGTTCAATGTTCTTGCGGCACTGATTTTTCCGGCGCTGGGACATTCAATAGGACTCGGTACAGAAGGTTTCGCCGTTTTTGCAGGAACAGCAGTCAATGATACTTCTTCCGTTACTGCCGCCTCATCTACTGCCGAAAGTATTTACAACTGCGACGGTATTCTGTCTGCTGCTGTAACAGTCAAGCTTACAAGAACTTTAGCTATTATTCCGATCACATTGATTCTTGCTTTTATCCGAACCAGAAATGCTAAAAAATCAGGCTCAGGCGGAACAGACTTTTCCTTTAAAAAGATTTTTCCATGGTTCATCTTATATTTTATCGGAGCGTCAATCATTACAACTATTGTGGGATTAATGAGTAACAGCCCTTTTACAGCATTTTACAATGACAGCTTTATTACTGCTGCAAAATGGCTTGCTAAATTCTTTATTTCAATGGCTATGTGCGCAATCGGTTTGAATACAAATATTATAAAGCTTGTCAAAAACGGCGGAAAGCCTATTCTTATGGGCTTTTGCTGCTGGACGGCTATTACTATCGTTTCCATAGTTGTTCAGAAGGCAACGGGCATTTATTACACAAATATCTAAAAAATTATAAAAAATATCCGTACAGAAATAATCTGTACGGATTTTTTTATCTAAGCTTCCTTTACAGTAAAAATAACAGTAAATGAAATAATATTCTCATTAAAGTCAACTTTAATTGTACCTTTATGAACAGCTGCAATTTCTCTTGCAATTGAAAGACCCAGTCCAAAGCCTGACTTTTCACCAGAACGAGATTTATCTCCCCTGTAAAAACGATCAAACAAATGTGGTATATCCCTTACATCAAAATCCTTACAGGGATTTTTACAGCTAAGGATCAATTTTTCCTTAGCAGAATGCAGACTAATCCTTATATCAGATTTTTCATCTGAATACTTTAGCGCATTATCAAGTAAAATGCCTGTAAGTTCATCAATTTTATCTGCATTGCCTGTAAAATTCAGATTCTCGTCTATATCAGTTATTATTTGCTTCTGTTCTTCAAAGGCTCTGCTTTCAAAATAAAGCACTGCATTTTCCACTGTACGGCTAATGTTAAAGGCCTTAAAATCAGCATGAACATTTTCGGAAGCTGATAGTCTTGTCAGCGTCAGCATTTCATTGACCAGCCTTCCCATTTTATTAGCCTGGACATAAAGGCATTCAGTAAGTCTGTCGGAGCCGTTTTTCTTTTCCATAAGCTCAGCAGTCGCAGAAATTACCGTAATCGGAGTTTTAAGCTCATGACTGGCATTTGAAATAAAATCCTTTTGTTTCTGATAACTTTCGGAAATAGGCTTAACAGCAATACCGGAAATATAATTTATAAGAATCAGTACTAAAACAAAAACACTGCCTCCTGAAAGCGCAGAAATAAGGAGTAATTTACTTGTGCTTTGCTCCGCCTGCTTATCACTTATATATAAATAGATACGATATTTTTCAGTATCAACAACCTTTCGTTTATACTCCTTATTATCAATTATCTCAGATTCTTTTCCGCTGTTAATTATATCATAAGCATTCTTTTGCGTTATTGATTTTAAAGTATTGCCATTATTTACCTCCAGCAAATTCCCCTGCTTATCGGCTATAAGATAAAAGCATCTGTAATTATTTAAAGTATCAGGCAATCCGTCAGGATAAATTTCATTGAAATCACGGTTTACGGCAATATAATTTTCAGATGACGCCGCTGAGGAATCTGAAAGATACTGAAGTTCTATACTTTCAAGTTCTAATTTAACGTCTTCATCGGGTCCCATATCCTGATTAGTACTTGAAGACGCCCACCAGACCTCTGAAACAAAGAAATGCTTTGGTGAAACCTTTGTAATATCCGTTTTTAAGGGATTTCCGTTATATAAAAAATCCGAATCGTCTGTAAAATCAATTATAATTTTGGTATTATCACGGTTAAACTTATATTCCTTATGAATATATTTAATTTTCCCTTCACTGTCAGGCAGTTCAAAAAACAATCCGCCGCCGGCGCAGTACCAATCAGCGTTTGGATCAGTACAGCTTATAGTTCCGTTTAAGATCACTTTTTTTATGGTTGCGGGATTGCGGGGAATTATATTATAACCGTTCTGATTAATTTGTGTATCCTTTAAAAATATAATCTCAGACCCTGCATCAGACACATTTGAAGAAGCTGTTTGGGCAAGCATATCCGCAGCTGCTTTCATTTCATTTTTATATGTCATCTGCATAAGGATATTTAAAATCAGCATCATTACAAAGATAACGATGAAAGATATAATTGAAGAGAGAAGAAAAAATTTTTTTCTAAGGTGTTTGATCTCATTATCCATTTTTCTTCTCCTTAATGGTATAACCGCGTCCTCTTGCAGTAGAAATATGTATATGGGAGTTAACAGCATTGATTTTTTTCCGGAGAAAAGATATGTAAACTTCTATTGAATTATACTCAATGTCAGCGTCATAACCCCAAATTTTCATGATAAGACTTTCCTTAGAAACCACTTTGCCGTAATTTAAGATGAGCAGTTCCAATATATCATACTCTTTCTTTGAAAGTTTTATTTTCTGATCATCCTTTATCATTTCATGAGTTGTTTTATCAAGAATAATATCTTCAAATTCTATATTGTCACTGATAAGCGTTTTTTCTTTCCGCCTTGATAAAGCACGTACTCTTGCAAGAAGTTCTTTGGTGTTAAATGGTTTTGTCAGATAATCGTCAGCTCCGTTGTCAAGTCCTAAAACTTTATCTTCTATTTCGGATTTGGCTGTAAGCATTAATATCGGAATGGTTATACTGCTCTTTCTTATTTCCTTCAAAACCTGAATGCCGTCCATAACCGGCAGCATAATGTCCAAAATAATTAAATCATAAATACCCGACAGTGCATTATCAAGACCGCTTTCACCGTCATAAGCATTGTCAGTATAATACCCCTCCATATTAAGTATTTCAGACAGAATCATTGCAAGATCCTTTTCGTCCTCAACAATTAGTATACGCATTTTATCACATCCTTTTTCTCTATTATTATATCATATTGTGCACAAAAAAGCACGCCCTATTTCAGACGTGCTTTAAGTTATATATTTATCCCTTCATAACCTTACGCTTTAAAGCAGCAAGGTCAAAAATGTTAACACAGTCGTCAGCAATAACATCTGCAAGCTTAGGGTCAATATCAGCTTCGATATTTGCAAGCCACTTTGAAAGTGCAACTACGTCGCTGACATCTATTTTCCCGTCGCCGTTTACGTCGCCGACAAGTCCCGTTTCGCCGTCACCGTCATATTCGTATACAAGAGTGACTGTTGTATAATTTACTACTATGTCGGAACCTGTATCACCCTGTTTTTCAGAGAATTTCCACCAGTCTGGCTGCCACTGAGCTTCGGTATCACCTACAACTGATTTTACCTCATCCTGATTGGAATCGGTATAGTATTCGTCAAACGGTACTACTATTTCTGTTTGTCCGTTAGAGAAGTTAACTGTTTTAAATCCCCAAAATTCTTCTCCGCCGCTGATAGGAGTAAGCTTAGAAAAACAGAGTCCGCCGCCGCCGCTGTAATATGCTGAACCTTCAGTAGAATAACTGTTTAATGTAAATTTAATTTCTTTAAGGTTTTTCTTATCGCCCAGAGGAATAAGATAAGAGCCGTCTGCTGATGTTGCAAGATCATTTACATTATAAACTGTTTCCTTAACAGTTATATCAGGTTCTTCATATTCTGTTTTATCTGTAAGTTCGTCAGAAATTACTACATGCGCAACTGAAAGCGGAGGAAGTTCTACTTCTACCTTGTTTCCGCTGATATTATTCTGAACGTCGATTATGCGTATTTCACTGCTGTCCTGAGTGATAGCATAAACAACTGCGCTCTTATAATCTGAAGCTGAGCCGTCAATAGTAATTACAGCATTTTCAGAAGCTGTCTTGTCTTTATTTGAAAGAATCACGCCCACATCTGAATCGTCATTTCCATTGATAGCTGCAAATGCTGCTGCCTTGGAAAGATCATCTGTCTTAGCCTGAACAAGAGTATCGCCGAAGCTTGCGCCCTTACCGTCATAGTTTGTATAAAGGTTAATTGCTGATTCAACATAAGGACATTCCGGAAGAGTTCCCCAGTAGGTTGCAAAATATACCCCGTTATCAGCAAATGCCCCGAGTGCCTCTGTTTCGGCAATTGCAGAGATTACATTTTTACCTGTAACCTTTTCGTTTGCAATATCCGCTAAGTTATACTCTGATATTGCAATTTTTGTTCCCGGATAATATTTATCAATTGATTCCTGAATTTTAGGGATCAGCGGGAAGTATCCGCCGAAATAAGGCTGAAGCCAGCTGTTTTCAACATAGCTTTCATCGTAAAGACTTCTTGCAGCCTGAAGCTTACCGTCATCTGTTGAGCAGTCCTGTGAATAATAGTGAACGTCAACAACATCAAGCAGACGTTTGCCGGATTCTTTTTCTGCATTTGCCATGCTTTCAAGATAGTAATCAAGATACCAGTTGTAATTATTCTTTATACTCTCCCACTTTGGATCTGTATAATTTTCAGTTGTTCCAGCCTGGATACATGCAAGCATACCCCAAAGCGCCGGTCCGTAAACCTCTGCATTCGGGTCAATTTCCTTTATAACCTTAGAAAGCTCAATTGACTTTTCAATAAGTTCATCGGCTGTACATTCCTCAGGGTGAAGCATAGGATGTGTATCATTCCACAAGAACGGTTCATTGTCAAGGCTGTAACCCTGAATACCTGTTGAGGTTGTAGAATCTCCGAGAGTTTTAACAAGATAATTTATATATTCGTCCATGTAAACTGCATTATCCGTCAGATCAGGTTCAAGCAGCAATTCACTGTTTTTACGGAAGTATACTTTATTCCATCTGTCGGACGGCGCAGTTTCAGTAACTTGACCCAATTTATCAGCAGCAACATAACCTGCCATCTGGAGTGTAGTTATTTTATAAGGCACATTATATTCTTCACATTCTCCTGAAAGCTTTTTCGCAGCATATCCAGGACCGTTTGAAAGATCGCCAATGTTAGTATCTGAACTGTTTACCCAGTCTTCTCCGGCGTTGGACCAGTTGGTTTCCCAGTTATAACCGGTATAGCGGTTACCGCCCTGACGTACAGCATTGACAGCTACATTCTTATAGTTGTTGGTATTTCCATACTGATTAATACCATAGATATATGGACTGATTTCCTTTTTTTCTTTAGAAAGATCAACCGATACATTCATATTATAGCTTCCGGCTGCTTCAGCATATACAGTTGCAACCGGATGAGCCAGACAGGTAAGCGTTACTATCCCTGCAATCACTCCTGCAAATTTGCGATGGAAATGCATATTAAATGTCCTCCCTTATTTTCTTGTTTTTACCGCATTTAACAGCAAGAGCAAGTTTACTGTTAAATGCTGATAAACTTTGTCTGAATAGTTTGTAATTTCTTCAAACTGATTGATATTATATCATAGAAACCTTGAAAAATCCTTAGAGATTTTTAAAAAAACTTTACTATATTGTACAATTTATTTCTGCATTATTGTATATTATGACAATTTTAATAATTTATTTTTCTTATTTGTATATATTAATGCAAAAAATTATTAATTTTTGCCCGTTTATGGAGGGGAACATGTTGATTATGAAAAAAGTTCTTGGAAATATCTTTATGATGATAAATTATTTGACTTGACAAGTAATAGTGAAAAAGATATAATTATAAAAAAGTATGGTTATGTCTGCAAGGGCGGCGGAAGCGCATACGGTGGTAAATGGAAACCTAAAGACGAAAGGTCAGCACGATATCTGGGTAAACCCAATTCAATTCTACGCAATTTTTTAGTAAAAGGCAATAACGGAAAGGGATATAAAGTTGATATAAAATACGATAGTGAAGGCAGAGCTATTAAAGAACGTCATCATACAGATCATAACAAACCTAAGTATCATACTAATCCACATGACCATGAAATTTCATGGAAAAACAACCATCCGGATCCCGGACCGCCTATAAATTATTGGGACAGTTTACCACCTGAATTTAAAAATTATACTGGAGGAAAAATTATGGACAACGAAGACAATATTATTATGGAATGCAATGTTTACGGAGAAAAATTTGAAACTTTGGGAGAATTTAAGTTTTACTTATCCACCGGCTGGAATCTCGGAATGCAGTATAAGGGCGTTGAATATGGAATAGAGGGTCACAATAACAGCTTTGACATTTGGATTTATGATGAAGATGTTATTGCTAAAGGAATTACACTGGAAGAAACTCTTGATTTTGAATTTGACGGAGTTAAGCTCCGTGATTTTATTACTACCGATGACGTTGAAATTTTAGAAAGACATCTTTAATTTATATACTGGAGGAAAAATTATGGACAACGAAGACAATATTATCTTGGAATGCAATGTTTACGGAGAAAAGTTTGAAACTTTGGGAGAATTTAAGTTTTATTTATCCACCGGCTGGAATCTCGGAATGCAGTATAAGGGCGTTGAATATGGAATAGAGGGTCACAATAACAGCTTTGACATTTGGATTTATGATGAAGATGTTATTGCTAAAGGAATTACACTGGAAGAAACTCTTGATTTTGAATTTGACGGAGTTAAGCTCCGTGATTTTATTACTACCGATGACGTTGAAATTTTAGAAAGACATCTTTAAGTTTTAGGAGGAAATAAAAATGCTTGATGCAGGATTAAAAGCGCCGGATTTTACATTACAGGATAAGGACGGAAATGAGATTTCCCTGTCCGATTTTGCCGGACAAAAGGTTGTAGTTTACTTTTATCCGAGGGATAATACACCAGGCTGTACCCGACAGGCATGCGCCTTCGCTTCAGCCTATAATGTGTTTAAACAGCATAATATTGCCGTTATAGGCATAAGCAAAGATAGTATCACTTCACATCAGAAGTTTGCTGCAAAGCATAATCTGCCGTTTATACTGCTGTCAGACCCTGAGCTTACGGCAATTCAGGCTTATGATGTTTGGAAAGAGAAAAAAATGTACGGCAAGGTTAGCATGGGCGTTGTTAGAAGCACTTATATCATAGACGAAAATGGTATTATTGAAAAAGTCATGCCTAAGGTAAAACCGGATACCAACGCAGAAGAAGTTCTCAAATATTTGGGAATTAATGCAGATTAATTAAAATTATAAGGCTTATCCTGAAACGGGATAAGCCTTATTTATATTCAAATTCAAAACTTGCTCTGTCACTAATAAATTCACATAAGATTTTATTTTTATAAGAAAACTTATAATATGCCTTGCATGAAGCACTTTCATGAATTATTCTGTTCATTTTTCCGTTATCAGGCGCTGCAAGCGAATGAGCATTATTTTTTATCAGCTTTGCATTTAACTTATAGCTTCCTTGAACAACTGTAATCGAGCTGCTGTCTATTTCACATATTTTAGCCCCCAGATAAGTAGCTATACGATATTCCTTACCGTTTAGATAAATTATTCCTATAATTCCGGTAAAATTAAGCCCAAGTATTGGAATGTCTGCCGCTGACAGCATAAGCGAACCGATTCCAAAAAAACATTGAGTCCATATATACCGGCTGGGAAATGATGTTCCGCAGTCACCCTCCATATATCCAATGCCACTCTGAAAATTGATATGCTGATTATTTATAGTCAAATTTCCGCTGACCTGATGACGCATACTGTAAACACTGTGACAGCACTGCATAAAAGGTATATATTTAAACGGTCCCATAATATCGTAGCCTATTGGTGAAAACTTACCAAATTGCAAATTGCCTTTGACTGTCAGGTTATCAGATTTGATATTTATAATTATACCATTCTCAGAAAAAACATTATTTCCGATTCGTATATATAATGGCTTTTCACTGTACGCCAAAAAAGGAAAAGAGAGATTATAAGAATTTTCGTCCGTTATTATCTGAAGCGAAGCAGTTTCGTTATTATTTCGGCTATGAAATGCCGGAATAAAAGCAATAGTTTTATTCTTGCTGCTGCATTTGAAGTACCAGCCCTTGAAGTAATCTTTTTTCAGCAAAGTATTCCTCCATGTATTTTTACTTTTAATCTATTATTCCCCGTTTCAGATTGTATATACTTAGATTATAAAAAGAAAAAACTCCTCCCGAAATAAATTCTAAGAAGAGTTTTTATGTTATGGCAGATTAAACTGTTTACTGATTTATAAGATTACGTTTCATAAGGCATAAATCATAAATATTAATGAAATTATCCTTATTCATGTCCCCGGCTTTCCAGTCTGTTATCTCATCTTTACCCAAAAGCCATTTTTGCATCATAACTATATCGGCAAGATCAAATTTTCCATCGGCAGTTACATCACCGGCAATATCTTTTGCAGTATATTTTTCTTTAATTTCAAGGTACTCATTTTGCAGCTGTTTATCTATCATTTCATATTTTTGCCTGTCATAATGAAGATTTGTAATATCCCATAATACCGGACATATTCCCCCTCTGGAGAGTGACGCTTCACAAACTGCCGTTAAGAATTTTCTTACGGAATCTTCTTCCTTGTTTTCCTTAGGGCAGCCGTATTCACCAATAATTACAGGTATTCCCTTATCAACAAAGGTCGTTTTCAGCATATCCATTTGCTCGTTAAGGTATGCGTATTCTTCTTCTGTTCCCCATGTTGGAGAAGCTTTTCCCCAGTCAGCGTCTTCCGTAAGAATTGCAAAACCAGCCGGATCATAATAATGTACTGAAACAGCACATCGGTTTGCAGGGTCTTCAGGCATCTTAAACAACGGATCGCAAGTATGACCGATATTAGTGTTGTATCCTGAAATCAACAGATGGCGTTTTTCGTTATTGCCGCCTGACGAGCGAACTATATCAACAAATGTCTGATTTATGGAATTGGCATAATTAAAGCTTTCTTCCTTACCCTGGGTTCCGCCCCATGGATTCCAGACCGATGACCAGCCCAGTTCTTCGTTTTGTGATTCAAAAATAAGATAATCGCCGTAATCTCTATATGCGTCAGAAATCTGATTCCATATGGCTGTATATTTTTTTATGCATTCATCGTATTCAGTCGGTACCTTTTCAAGCCATCCGCTGTCCCAGTGAAGATTTATAATTACATACAAATCTGCGTCCAGCGCCCAGTCAACGACCTCTGTAACTCTTGCAAGATAATCCGGATGAATTTTATACTGACCGTCGTTTGCCATCATGTTCGACCAAGCTACCGGAATACGAAGTGAATCATATCCTGCCTTCTTATACCCTTGAATAAGCTGTTCTGTAACGATTGGACTGCCCCAGGCTGTTTCAAATGAAGACGGTTTTGATTCTCCCCATTGTGTAATCCAGTCACCGCAGGATTCAAAGGTATTGCCCAGGTTGATTCCCATTCCCATATCGTTGACAATATCCATTGTAGTCATGTCACGCATTGTGTTATCCTTTGAGGACGCATGTACGCTGAAAAAAGACAGCGAACCTGTAAGTATAACAGAAGAAAGTGCAGCGCTTAGCAGTTTCTTTATTTTCATCATATAATCTTCCTTTCACAGTTTCTTATATTTATTTTACCTGATTATTTATACTAAGTCAATATTTTTCAATGATTTTTACTATATTTTTTGTTTATTTTAGAAGTCTTTAATTGACAAAAATTAATAAAAGTGTTAGAATTATTTAGAGAAACTATTGTTAATTTATTTTTCGGGAGGAATTATGAAATTAAGAAAACATCTAATAATGGCAGTCACATCTGTAATTACATTTACTTCAATAGGAAGTGTCAGCGTTTTCTCAGAAACTTATCCGGATTCGTTTTACACCAATAGTGAGGATAAATATACTGCTGAAAATTTAAATTCACTGCTTGACTTTTTAACCCGCGGCGGTGTTGACGAGAATACAGATTTTGATACGGATATGAATCAAGACGGAAGTATAAATGTCTATGACTATATTCTAATGAAAAGACAGCTTTTAACGAAAAACGTTCAAGGAGAGTTTACCGACTCTGCATGGAAGGCAACGGATGATAATGTAAAGCTTATGGGCAGAAATGTTATACTAAATGATGTAACTTGGCTTGTACAAAGCGGCTCGGCAGCAGAATTTAGTGTAACAGGAAAATCAGCGGAAATTGTTCTTAAATGTAATCATGTAAGTTCAAACAAGGATCACCGATCAAGGTATGCAATCTATGCAGATGACGCTTTAATTGCAGATGATACCATGAACAACAAAGAAGAAAAAATCACGCTTTTCAGCGAAGATTCCTCCGTCACCAAAAATATAAGAATAATTCTCTTATCCGAGGCAATGTACGGAGCAGTGGGCGTGGAATCAATTAATGTTAATTCATGTGCTGAAACACCCGTAAAGCCGCTTCCCAAAAAGAATCTCAGCATTGAATTTATCGGAGATTCTATAACCTGTGCATACGGAGTAGAGGGCGCAAGCAGCAGTGACGCATTTAAGACAACTACCGAAAACTTCACCAAGTCATATGCATATCTAACTGCGCAAAAGCTTAATGCGGATTACAGCGCTGTTTGTTACAGCGGTCACGGCATAGTATCAGGTTTCAGCTCCGGTGATAAAAACAGTGACAGTCTTATACCTCCGGTTTATGATATAAACAGCAAGGTATCCCCTTTTAATACAGACTGGGATTTTGATTCTCAGAAGCATGACGTAGTTGTGATCAATCTCGGAACAAATGATCATAATTATGTTACCGCAGATATAGAAACACGCTCAGAGGAATTTATTGACGGTTATGTTAATTTTCTTAAAACAATAAGAGAAAAGAACCCTGACGCATTTATAATATGCACTATGGGTACAATGGGCGGTGAGGAAACCTGCGAGCTTGTTAATGAAGCAGTTAAATTATATGCAGATGATACTAAAGACAGCAGAGTAACATATTATAAATCAGCGCTTCAGAATGTTAATGACGGTTTAGGCTCGGATTGGCATCCGTCAGAGGTAACACAGCTCAAAAGCGCGTATGTCCTTGCAGATAAAATATGTCAGGTGCTTGGGATAGAATCTGATCAGGTCGGACTTGATATGGCTGCCAATGCCGTTTATGATGTAGACATTAATACTGAAAATGGGGCAAATGCGGCTTTTTATGTAGGCTATGACAAATCATTTTGGATAAACATGGTTACAGGCGGAACACAGGACAATGATATTGTGGCTTATTTATCAGAAATTCCACTAAAAAAAGACGGAGAATATCGTTTGGAATTTGATTATACTACAACAGTTGACAGGGATATAACCGTATCTGTTGAGGGAAATAATATATATTTCAGCGATACGATTAAATCAAGCGCAGAAAAACAGCATTTCATCGGAACATTTAAAGCGTCCGAAGATGACAGCAGTGCCAATATTACGTTTAATATCGGCGGCATTGACAGTTATAATGTTACGCTTTCTAATATAAGTCTAATAAAAACAGCATAAAAGCAAGACCCTCCCATGGTTGAACAACCATAGGAGGGTCCCTTTATATGAATGAAATGAAGGGGTGATTATGTTTTGTTTTTCAGCTTCAGGTTTTTGCTGCAAACGGCAGATAATAAACAAAGTAAAAGTACTGCCGCAATGATTTTTTTCAAGGCTATTCCTCCTTACTGCTATCCGTAATGTTCTGATACAGATTCAGGTCATACGTTCCGCTTTTACGCTGTTCCCAGAACTTACCCGTATTAACCATGTCACCTCCGGTAAGTTCAAGTTCGTATTTAAGCTTGTCATTTTTATCATAAATTTTAACGGTTATTCCCTTCTTGCATTCTATCAGGGAAGGCAGTGTTCTTTTATATTCTGTACCGTTAAGGTCATCAATAACTTTTTTTATGGTTTCGGAGTCTGTTACCTCCGTATTGGATACACGTATCTTTGAAATATCATGATATTTCATATCTATTATTTTGTGCGGACGGAAATAGAAAAGACCGCCTGCAACGATTATAACTGTAAATGCCAGTGTAACTGACGCTTTCATTCTTTGAATTTTGCAGATACAGCGTATCAGAATTACAAAAACCAATACTGCAAAAATTACCGCTGCAATTGGAAGCCAAATATCCTCAAGGCTTTTCCATGCTTCGCTGACATCAATCTTCATAGTTTAAACCTCCTTATTACTAACAATGTGGTAATAGCTTCTTGATGTGATTTTGTAAACACATACATAGAAAATTGCAAAAGCCAAAAATACTCCGATCGTTACAGCAATAAGCAGTCCTGTATTAAATAATCCGAACGCTTCCAACAGCTTTTTAATTATAGGGAATGCAAAACAAATATGAAGACCGGCAAAGATCAGAGGTGCAGTGAAAACTGTTAATATCTGAGAATTAATGCTCTTTCGGATCTCTGTTTTTGTCATACCTACTTTCTGCATAATCTCAAAACGCCCGTTGTCCTCAAAGCCTTCCGTAATTTGTTTATAGTACATAATCAGAATTGCAGCGCAGATAAATACTATGCTAAGTAGAATTCCAAGGAAGAATAAGCTTCCAAACAGTGTATAAAAGTTGCTTCTTGAATCTTCAATGCTTTCTGAGCTGACAGCCGGAAAACTGCTGTCATTTTTCTGAAGGGTTTTTATTTCCTTTTCAATTTCTTTAAAAATCTTGATTTGTTCTTCCGGAGTACAGTTTATGTTAAACCCATAATAACGTGATTCTGCTTCTTGTTCCTTAAAAAATTCGCAGAATTCGTCAAACTTTTCCTGAGACACCAATAACTGAACGGAAGCAAAAATTGAAGCAATAGTTTTTCCGTTTGAAATGTAGTTATCAGTATGCTTTTTTATGTGAAAATCGTTGAATCCCTCAATATTAATTGAGTCATTATTGTACTTAAATTTCTTTACAGAAATAAGAGCTTCATTGTCATTAAGGGTTTCTTGTTTATTATAAATTGCATTATAATCATCAATAGGAATAATATCAACCTGTTTTACATTACTGAAATCATTTACTTTTGTATCTAATGTGATTGTTGTACCTTCTTTATGGATTCCTGCAAAGGAAAGGTAGCGATATTCCAGTACATTATCATATTTGACATCATGGTCAGCAATAACTTTATCGACTGCATTCCGTAAAGATTCAATATATTTATCTTCAGTTGAATCCAGTTCAATGACTATGTCACGAGGAAAGCGGTCATTAAGGCTGTCTTCCTTAGCGATGTAAAGACACATTGTTGAAGAAATTATAACAAGTATCATTGTAGAAAGAATACAGATCGAAGCAAGGCTTGCGCCGTTTCGCTTCATACGGTACATCATAGATGATACTGAAACAAAATGCTCTGTTTTATAGTAATACTTTTTATTTTTCTGCAAAATTTTGCATAGTACAATTGAACCTATTATAAACAGAATATAGGTAGCTGCAATTACCATGATTACTGCTACGAAGAATAATGTAATTGCTGACATCGGGTCTTCAATCGTACATGAAATATAGTAAGCAACGCCGAGTATTATCATTCCTATAAAAGCAAGAATTGATCTTGCTTTCGGAGGCTTTTCACCGGATTTGTCGCTGTGAAGAAGATTGATTGGATTAGACAGATGAATCTGACGAAGAGCATTCAGCAGAATCAATCCGAAAGCAACGGCAAAAAGTATCAGAGTACTTATAACAGACTTAACGTCAATATTGAATCCAAGCTGCCAGGTGTCGCCTAAAATCTTAGCACTTATCAGTTCGGCGAGCTTTGAAAATATGATGCCGAGTACAAGTCCGGATACCGTTGAAATAAGGTATGTTATTAGTGTTTCCCAAATTAATATATGGGTAATATTGCCTTTCCCCATTCCGAGAATATTGTATAATCCAAATTCTTTTTTACGGTTTTTCATTATAAATGAATGAGTATAAAAAAGAAAAATAATTGTAAATACAGCAATTACTCCGGTACCAATAGAAAGAAATGTTTGTAGATCACTGCCGCCTTTCATATTTTGTACAGACTTGCTGTATGAAAGGAATGAAATTATATAGTACATTATAACCATTCCTATACAGGTAAGGATATACGGAAGATATATTTTTTTATTTTTTCGTATTCCCTGAACGGCAAGTTTTGGGAAAAGACTATTCATTTTTATCACCGCCTGTTGCAAGAAGAGTCAGTGTATCGGATATTTTCTGATACATTTCTTCATTAGTGCTGTTTCCCCTGTAAATCTGATGGAATACTTCTCCGTCTTTTATAAACAGTACTCTTCCAGCATGGCTCGCAGCCTTTGTAGAATGAGTTACCATTATAATCGTCTGACCTTCACTGTTTATGTCGCTGAAAATTTTAAGCATACTGTCTGTTGAGCGTGAATCAAGAGCGCCGGTAGGCTCGTCGGCAAGAAGCAGTTTGGGATTGGTAATAATTGCTCGTGCAACTGCCGCTCTTTGTTTTTGTCCTCCGGAAACTTCATAAGGATACTTTTCCAGAAGCTGTTCAATTCCGAGTTTAACTGCAATTGGTTTTAAACGGTTGTTCATGTCCTTATAGTTTTTTCCCGAAAGAACAAGAGGAAGAAATATATTGTCCTTCAAAGAAAATGTATCAAGAAGATTGAAATCCTGAAAAACAAATCCAAGGTTATCACGACGGAATGATGAAAGTTCTTTTTCTTTTATCAAAGAAAGCGGTTTGCCCTCTAAAAATATATCGCCTTTGGTCGGCTTGTCAAGTGCGGCAAGAATATTAAGAAGGGTTGTTTTACCTGAGCCTGATTCACCCATGATTGCCACATATTCTCCGTGTTCAACGGAAAATGATACATTTGTCAGCGCCCTAACCTGATTACCTCCAAAGCGTGTTGTATAAATTTTTTCAAGGCACTGTACTTCTAAAATTGCCATTTTGTTTACCTCCTGATTGAAGACCGTTACATCGGTCTTTCTGTAATTTAGTATAACACAAAAGCCGAATGTCCGCCATTTATTTGTGTGACATTTCGGCTTTTTATGTGACATTTTTGTAAGGTTATTCGATTTCCAGTTCATCGGTTTTCAGATTAATGTAAAATACGCTCCCTTTTCCGACAGCAGATTCTACGCTGATTTTATGAGAAAGCTTGTCCGCAGCCTTCTTAGTTAAATAAAGTCCTAAGCCGGTAGATTTCTTGTGCTCTCTGCCGTTGTATCCTGTAAATCCGCGTTCAAAGATACGAGGAATATCTTCTTTAGCAATTCCGATTCCGGTATCAGATATACTTAAAACCATATTTTCATCGGCTTTAATGGTAATGCACCCGCTTTCCGTAAACTTAATCGCATTGGACAAAATCTGCTCAATTATAAACGACAGCCATTTTTCATCTGTCAGGACAACTAAGTCGGTCTGTTCGTATTGCAGACTGATGTGTTTACGAATAAACTGAGAAGCAAACTTTCGCACTGTGTTTCTGATAATTTTATTGAGATCATATTTTTTAAAAAGAAAATCGGAAGAATTGCTGTTTAATCTGAAATAGCAAAGCACCATTTCCACATACTGCTCGATCCGAAAAAGCTCTGACGCAAGCTCCCGGTGCTCGTCGCTGTCATCTGACTGCAAAATCATGTGCATGACCGATATAGGGGTTTTAATCTGATGCACCCAAGTTGTATAATAATCAATACTTTCCGTACGCTCATTTTGGTATTTTGTCAGGTTACTGTGATTTGCCTCTAAAAGGCTGAGAATTATCTCCTGATAGTCTTTCTCAGCAAGAGTTCGAGGTTCCGGCAGCTTCTCTGTCATTATCAAAATATTTTTCTTAATATTTTCACGCTCTGTATGCCGATTGCAAAACCTCAAGAATTTAACCGTAAATATGACTGATGCCAGCAGTGCGCAAAGTAATACTGAATACAGTATTGCTTCTGTTTCAAGATCGTAAAGTGAGAAAATTGAGAAAAAAATCAGAGAGAAAAACAGAAAAATTATCACCGTATGCCTGCACTGATAAATAAATTTCCAAAGTAATTTGCGTTTATTCATAACGTACCTCTTATTCAATAATATATCCGCTGCCGACTTTTGTTCTGATAAAATTATGAAGTCCCGCATTCTCAAGCTTATTCCTTAGGCGTGATACGTTGACAGTAAGGGTATTTTCCTCAACATAGCAATCCATTTGCCATAGCTTTGTCATCAGGGTATCCCGGCTTACTATTTTTCCCTTATTCTCCATTAGAGTCTGTAAAATCCGAAATTCATTTTTAGTTAGCTCTATTCTCTGACTCTGATAAATTAAGGTTGAATCGTGCAGATTAAGTATCGCGCCTTTGTGTTCCAAAACAGGCGTCTGATTAGTTATATCATAGGTCCGGCGTAAAATTGCCTGTATCTTGGCAATCATTACATCGGGTTCAACAGGCTTTGCAATAAAATCATCTCCGCCCATATTCATTGCCATAACGATGTTCATATTACTTGACGCTGAGGATATAAACACAATCGGTACATTTGAAATTTTCCGGATTTCTGTGCACCAATGATACCCGTTGAAAAACGGAAGCATAATATCTATCAACACAATATGAGGATCATATTCGATAAATTCCGGAATAATGTTTTCAAAGTTTCGTATGCACGCTACCTCAAAATTCCACGATTGGATATGCTTTTTCATTGCTCCTGCAAGGGCGCTGTCATCTTCTAAAATAAGTATCTTATACATTTGAACTTCACCTTATTTAATATCTGTATTTTTCTCATTAATTATATCATGAATTTTATATATCGTAAAGGTGCGGTAATACTTTACTTCTTTATTTTACAGCAAATTGATTTATACTAAACTATTTGACATATAACCTGATTTGAATTATACTTTTAGTTGTTAAACTTTTATGAATAATGGAGTTGAAAAAATTGCAGATAAACAGACTCTTTGAAATAATATACCTGCTTCTTGAAAAGAAAACTCTTACAGCCAGAGAGCTTGCAGAGCTTTTTGAAGTATCACAAAGAACCATTTATCGTGACGTTGAAACCCTATCACAAGCCGGAATACCCATTTATATGAGCAAGGGTAAGGGAGGCGGGATCTCTCTTCTTCCGGATTATATTTTAAATAAGGCAGTTTTGTCCGATGAAGAGAAAACCGATATTTTGTATTCAATGGAAGCAGTTAATGCAGTAAGCTTGGAAAATAAGAGTTCAGCTCTTAATAAGCTTAACAGTATGCTCGGAAAAAATGAAAATGACTGGATTGAAGTTGACTTTTCATCATGGGGTATTTTTCAAAACGACGGCGAATACTTCAGCCGTCTTAAAACAGCTATTACTCAAAAAAAGGTAATTACTTTTATTTATTCAAGCGCTAAGTCTGAAAGGATTAAACGCACTGTTTTACCATTGAAGCTTGTTTTCAAAGGCTCTGCATGGTACCTTTATGGATATTGCAGAATCCGTAAAGACTTCAGGTTTTTTAAGATTCGCCGTATAAGCGAACTTATTGTAACAGATGAAGTATTTCAATTATCCCCGCCGAAAAAGGTTATAAATAATAACAAAACAGATATGGATACCTTTATTAAGGCAATATTAAAAATTTCCCCTGAAATGGCGTTTCGTGTTTATGATGAAATAAACAGCTATACTATTGACGCAGATAATAATTTTATCTGCGAGCTTTATCTACCAAATATAGATACTGTATGTGATTATGCGGCCTCATTCGGTCAATACTGTACTATCATATCTCCTGTAGGCGCAGCAAAGAAAATGAAAGAACGACTTGAAAAAACTTTGAAAAATTATATTTAATATGACATGATGATGTCATATTATAGGGTGTATAATGGGATTATTAAATAGAAAAGAGGTAGTCAATATGAACTATGAAATTGTTAATCTTGAAGAAAAAATATTTATCGGAATTTTAGAAAGAACAGGTATGAATGATCCTAAATGCCAAGAAAAAATAGGCGGTCTATGGCAAAGATATATGGGTGAAGGAATTTGTAATTCCATCAGAAATAATGCCAATGATTATTGCGTCGGACTGTATTCAGATTATGAGTTTGATAACCTTTCTTATGATGTTTTAATCGGAAGAGAAGTTACAGAAGCTTATGATGCTGAACAGTTTACAGTAAAAAGGATTCCAGGAGGCAAATATGCACTTTTCAGAATAAAAGGAGATGTGGTTAAGGATGTTTCAAAGGCGTGGGAAGAAATCTGGAAAATGAATCTTGACCGAAGCTTTACCGGCGATTTTGAGGAATATATCAGCAATGTGAACGGGGTCGCTGAAATAAATATATATATTGCACTAAAATAAAGTTAATAAATTAGGCAGAAATGGTATTTTCTGCCTAATTTGTTGTTATATTAAACAATAACACATTAAAAATATATGAAATATACTGAAAATTTAACTGAATCTGTAGAGTACTATTTTATTTTGAAAAACGATATGTTATAATATTTATGCATAAAAGAATAAAAAAGAAAGAGGTTATTACATGAAAAAAATTATTTCAGCTTTTACAGCAGCAATGATGATGCTAACAAGTGGGGCGTCAGCCAGTGCGTTGGATTTAAACTCTGTTCCGACAGATTACCAAAGTGCTTTGGATTTTTACAACAGCTCCGGTGAAGCAGCAGTAATGAACAACGGAAAGGACATAGCAGTAGTACTTCCCTGTTTCAATACAGAAAAGTACAGATATGTTCTTACAGACAGTGACGGATATACAGTAAACTCATCTGATTCTTACTATCCGAGGGAAGCAGACGCTGAAAGAGGATTTGAGGTTTATGACATTTCATTGGATTCTGAAAGTGATATTGAACTAAAATTTGAGTATTACAATCTTGAAAACAATGAAAAAGTCCCGAATGCGGAAGCTATTGACCTTAAATTCAACTATGACGGTAACGGCGAATACTGCGCTGACTATCTTCCAAGGACTGCAAAGCAGGCTGAACTGCTGATAGATAAGGGCGGAGCAGTTGTTAATGAAAATAAAATTTGTATAGCGCTGAAAGCAGCCAAGGGCGCAGGTTATGATATTTTCAGCCTGAATAATACTCAGTCCGGAAGTCTTACCGGTTTAAGCGAGCCTGTACTTATTTCTGAATCATCAGAAAGCAGTGATAATTCTGTCTGCAATATGAGATTAATTGACGGAAATATTGATACCCCTGTCGGCGGTTCTGAAATCAAAATTTATGAGTATAAGTTTGATAAGGAGGGTCCGTATAATTTTACATTTGCTGAAAAACGCGGGGAAAATAAAAAATTCGCAAATAAAATTTATGATATAGGTGTTTTCAGCAGTGAATCCGGAGTGGAAATTAAATCAAATAACGAATATGCTTCAGGAGATGTAACTCTTGATGGAAACATAGATGTATTTGACGCAATAAATATAGCAAAGTTTACAGTAGATTCTGTAAATTTCAACAGTAATCAGGAAATGCTTGCAGATTGTAATATGGATAATACAATTGACGTATTTGACGCCATAACAATTGCACGCAGAACTGTTGCTAAATAATCCAAAATCAGAATAATTTCTGCCGAAAAAAACTTCCTTTTTTCTTTAAAGCGAAAAAGGAAGTTTTTATTTATTTTGAAAAAAATTATGGGTTAACTATTCCAGAATTTCCGGCGCTGTCCTTTCAATTGGACACTCTTTCTTATAAGGACAGTATTTTTCATAATAAGTAATATATGCACATTCAAAATTGCGCTTTTTATAACGGTTAATATCAAAAAGCTTATATTTAACACTTACAAAATATTCAGATCCCTTTAAAGGACAATATCCGTATTGTATAACTGATTTTTCCATTCTTTATTCCTTTTTATATAATATAAACATTATAAGATAAAAATAATTAACAATTTGAAGTTTCACCGTCGGATAAATCATGTTAAACATATTGACTTAAATTTAAATTCATTAAGACATTCAGAAAGCTGCTTAGAAGACCAGCCGTCATGCGAAAAAAAGATTGAATTATTTTCGTTGATCATTGCAGAAATATAATATTCTGATGATTCTGAAGGGGAAGTTTTATATATAAGTGCAGGAGTATTTCCCCAGATCACAACTTCTGTTTTTTCAGACAGCGGATCGGATTTCATTGCATTAGCCATTTCCTCGTACGAGTGGAAACAGGTTCCAAATGATATTTTAAAACTAAATTCCTCTTTAGTTTCGGTATTTATAAAATAGCTGATGTAATCAGAATTGTTCAATAAAACGCCGGTCTGCTCATACTTTGCATCATCAAATTCAGGAATAACCGGAATAAGGCTGTCATAGAAAACCTGTTCGCCAGTTTCAGCATAATACAGCGGCTTAAAGTCATCTAATATTCTTCCGGATTCAATATACTCTTCAAATTCGTCCAGATTTTTGAACATATGGTCGTAGTGACTATGTTCTGAAAAATTTTTATTACATGAAAATAAATCTATTTTTATTACAATAGTAATACATATTGCACAAATCGTCAGAGTAAAGATAAATAAAATTTTTTTTAAAGACTTCTTCCTCACAACAATAATCCTTTTCATTAATATTTAAAATTTTTCCCGGTCTGCCATGAGAGAAGGGGAAAATACGCAGACCGGGATATACAGCAACAGTTTTAAAACTGATGTTGCTTAAGATATGCCGCTGCTTTATCTGCTGCGGCAGTTCTGGTACGTTTGTACCAATGTTAATGCTTGTGAGGGTATATATGTAGCTGTATATACTGTATTTAAAGGATCAATCATTACATAAACCATAGTACATCCACAAGCCATTAACCTGTATTTGAAGATTAGAGGTTATTATGATTTTTGTCGTTTTTTTATTGTCAGTTGCCTGTATGCAGTTCAGAGTTGTCGGAAACTGTGATCCATGCTAATTATGTCTGCTGAACAGTTTGGCAGATGATACTGTCCTCTTCCAGTGAGTCTGAATATCTTTCAAGGTAATATGCACCAACGAATATTATTTCGGCGGCAGTCATCTTTCCTGCAAAACGGGCGTCTAAGTTATTGTTCGGTTTCATTGGTTATCTTCCTTCTTCAAATTGAGAATATTTTATCCTCTATATATAAAGACACGCGAAACGCACATTTCCGGACAAAAATTTTCAAAAATCCTTAAATTTCAGCGTTTTGCATAATTCCAATGTTCGATTCTTGTCGAAAAAGCTCGATAATTCAAAAATATATTCATCATAGGTCCATAAAATATAAGTTATATCCTTCCCATTATAATTCCAGTAATAGATGTAATAATCAATGCCGTTTTTATCAGAATAATATATTTTCTGAGCATTTTCGTTATCAAAAACAGATCTGAATGCTCTCATTGCAAATTGACTAAGCGTAATTATATTATCAGGATCATCATCGCTTGCATAACACTCGATAGCCATTGCCGCCCCCTTTTTATATGGAAGGCAATATTCATCATATCTGGAAAATCCTTCTGGAAAGTCAATAGTATATAATTTTTCAATACACTCAGGCGCAGACTTGGGTACTGCAAATTCAATATTATCAAAACTCGGAGTGCTGTCTATGGATATATTAAAAAGAGAACCCTTATCCGCCTTTATGGCTGTTCTTGCCGTGCCGAACACAGCAAGAACAGCAAGCGCAACACAAGCAATTCTGCGCATACAGCGCAAAACAATTTTCCTGCGGCTTCTTTTCTGAATTTTTATTATACGGGACATTTTGTTTTCAAAATTACTTGAAAATTGATGTTCCTCATCAGAATTAAATTTATCCTCGTCAGAAAGAAGTTCAGGAATGAACACATCTGCTAATGCTTGTGCAAAAATAGATTTATCGTCTTTTTTCATAGCTTTACCTCTTTTCCATATGTTTTTTTAGACTGCTTCTTGCTCTCTGGATATGCTTCTGAACCTGATCATAGGATACATTTTTCATTTCAGCAATCTCTTTTAAACTTCGCTGATAGTAGTAGTAAAGCATAAGTACTTCCTTATCCTCGTATTTCATACGGGAAAGTTTTTCTTTAAGCAGTATTATCTCTACTTTTCCCATTTTTTCGTTAGCTAAAAAGTCATCAGGAATATCATCACAACTTTCCAGTGAAATAGCTTTATAAAATTTATAATTACTTCTGATTATGTTCTTGCAGGCATTATTAAGAACGATCATACAATAAGCTTCGATCTGAGCAGAGCCGAACTTATCAAAAGAGTCAAAAACCTTTGAAATCTGTAAAAAGCATTCAGAAACAGCGTCTTCAGCAAGAAAAGAATCATTAAGTAAACTATATGCCCGCTTATATAGTTTATTTTTCATTAAACTCACTAACTCTTCAAAATTGCTGTAAGGCTTTTTCTCATCTTCGATGTTATTAGATAATGATGTCTCAGTCAAGATGCAAAACCCCTTAAAATCATTTTGGCAATATTTGGTAATTTATCACTAATTTTTATTCATTATTCGCTGTATTTTTGATGTATTTGTATAAATTATATCATTTCTTATTTATTTTGTAAAGGAATAAGTAAAGACTTTTTAAAATAAATTTTCTCCCTGCATTAGCAGCCGTCTGCCATTTTTCATAGTATATAATAACGGAGGTGAACTTAATGGAAAAAGGAATTGACGTAAGCTATGCTCAGGGAAATATAAACTGGAAACGTGTGCAGACGGATTTTGCTATTATAAGAGCCGGTTACGGAAGAGAATCATCTCAAAAGGACGCTCAGTTTGATAATAATTATGAAGGCTGCAAGAGCAATAAAGTTCCCTGCGGAGCTTACTGGTACAGCTATGCCTTAAGCGCTGATGAAGCTAAAAAAGAAGCTGCCGCCTGTATTTCAGTTATTAAGGGAAAAAAATATGAATATCCTATCTATTATGATATAGAAAATTCGAATCAATTTGCACTTGGAAAAGCAAAATGTACTGAAATAGCTCGTGCTTTTCTTGAAGAGCTTGAAAGTCAGGGATACTGGGCAGGTCTATACTCCAGCAAATACAGCCTGGAGCAATATTTTACTGAAGACCTTCGAAAAAGATACGCTGTCTGGGTAGCAAATTATGACGTCGATGAAACCGACTACAATGGTCCATTTGGTATTTGGCAGTATTCAAGCGAAGGAAAAATGAACGGTATTTCTGGAAATGTAGATATGAACTACTGCTATATTGATTACCCTTCATTTATCAAGCGTGCAGGCAAAAACGGATTCGTTGCAGAAAAACCAGTGCTTGACAAAACCGGATACAAAAAAGGCGATTCGACCATCGGAAGTCTTGCCCTTAAGGAAATGCTTCTTATTGCACAAAAGCTTGATATAAACAAATACGGTATGGACGAAAACAGCTCATTTGGCGACGGCACTCTCAGAGCTGTAAACGGACTTCTCAAAAAATGGGGTTATCAGGAAAACGGAATCGCAGGACGAAATTTTATCATGAAACTCAAATCCGAAATATTTAAAAAAATTTAAAAAAAGTTTCGCTCAAGCCTTTTTAAAGGCTTGCGGTTTCCAAAGGCAGAGCCTTGGTCGCTGTCCGCAGACAGCGAAAAACTTTGCCTCAGAAGCGCTTTTCAAGGAGTGAATTTCAAATAGTCCTGAGGACTATTTGAAAGAGGGGATGCTTTGCAAGAGAAAGCATCCCCTTTTTTAATCTCCAAAACAAAGCAGAAAAAGACATGAAAAGTTTGAATTTATCTGTTATAATGTTATCGGAGGTGAAAAAATGGACTGGACAGAAATTCTACGGAAAACTATTGATTATACTGAGGCTAATTTGCTTGAAAAAATTACTGCCGAAAATATAGCAGCAAACGTTAATGTTTCTCCCTTTTATTTGCAAAAAGGCTTTAGTTTAGTTACGGGTTATACCATTGCGGAATATATCCGATACCGCCGTCTTTATCTTTCAGCGCTGGATATTATAGACGGAAACGAAAAAATTATCAACATTGCATTTAGGTACGGATATGATTCCTCGGAAAGCTTCAGCAAAGCATTCAGCCGTTTTCATGGTATTCCGCCCGTGAAATTAAAACAGAAAAAAAGCGGAATCCGCCCCTTTTTGCCTCTAAAAATCAAACTGATTATTCAAGGAGGATACGACATGGACTATTTAGTTGAAAAAATTCAGGGATTCAGGGTTATAGGTTTTGAAAGAAAAATTTCCTTTGAAAACAGCTATGAAGAAATCCCAAAATTCTGGGACAAGTTCTGTGAAATGTACATAAAAAATAATAATGCTGAAACAGAACAGGCAAAAATCGTACGTGAAAGCTGCGTCGGTGAATTTGGCATATGCATTGACGATGAGGGCAAGGAAGGCGAATTTCGCTACATAATCGGCGGAAAATATGATGGTGAAGCCGTTCCGGACGGAATGACAATCTATGAATTTCCGGATATGGAATGGGTAAAGTTTAGTTGTACAGGTCCTATGCCTGGAGCTTTGCAGACAGTTAATACTAAAATATTTAAAGAATGGCTTCCGGGAAATCCTGAATATAAAATTGCCATGGGAGTTAACATTGAATGGTATTCTAAAGGCGATACCCAAGCTAAGGATTATAAAAGCGAAATATGGCTGCCCGTTGAAAGAAAAAAGAAATAACCCCATTATAAAAAATAAAACGCTTCACTTATATTGTGAAGCGTTTTTTGTAAGCATTATTATTTTACTGTTTCTTTAGCAATAGCAATTGCGTCAAAAACATCAACCTTTCCGTCCTGATTGAAATCTGCCGCTAAAAGCTGAAGGTCTGTAAGAGTATTTTTTCCAACCGTATATTGTGCAACTGCAATAGCGTCAAATACATCTATTTGGCTGTCGCTGTTTATGTCCCCTACGGCTATTTCCGGAAGAGGAAATCCTACTTCAGATGATGTATGGTAAATACTTTCAGCGTCGGTAAATACCGCCTTGCCTTTTGTCAAAGCCGGTACGGCAAGGGAGTCGTCCTTTTTTACTGAAAAATCTATGCTGTATCCCTTTACTGTATTATCTTCAGCATAATCCGTATCTGCAACTGTAAAAGTTGTTTCATAGGACTGATAAACTTCAGTACCTGCATATTTTGAAGCTGTTAATTTTATTGAATATGAAGCGTCGTTTTTTCCCTCTACGTCAAAATAGTATGTATTTGGAGTGACGCTTCCGTCACACTTTGGAATCACTGTATTATAATAAATATAATTTCCCTCATTCGTAACCTGTGAGATCTGCACCTGAACATCTCTGTTAATTTCAGATGTGATTCTTACAGAACCGCATATATTTCCATACATAGGGTAATTAGGCTCATTCTTTATTATATCTGCCGACACATTTGCAGCTGAATACATTAAAAGTCCTGCACATAAGACCGCAGAAGCAGAATGCTTTAAAATTTTCTTCATAAGTATCTCCTTTTGATTGATTTACGGCTGGTATGACGGATGTGCATAACCAAATATATTCTCGCTGTCAAGCCTATACGACTTTGTTCGGCAGGTGTCATTGCTGTTTCCTTCTACCGTATAAACATAACCGTTTTCTACATAATCCACAATACCAATGTGGTCGGCTACTCCGTCAGGTTCCCAGTCAAAGAAAATGTAGTCTCCGGATACGGGAGTATAGTTTTTGCCTCTCCATTGATTATGTTCTCTAAACCATTTTATCCCTACTGCGCAGGATATGAATATGGGGACTTTTTCATTCTGAGTGTATCCGCAGTGTGCTGCACACCATGAAACAAAACAAGCGCACCATTCAATACGGAAGTTAAAACCATACCATGACCAGTAAGGCTGTCCGCCTACATTTCCGAGCTGTGTAAGAGCCAATACAACAATTTCTTGGCTTCCGGTTATTACCATTTCGCCTGTTGAAAGAAAACAATAATTTTTATTGTCAATTTTATGTCTGTAAGTTGCCATTACGCCATTACTTCCAAGATAATATTTTTTTCCGCCGACAGTCTGCCAACCGGTTTTCATTACGCCGTCATTTCCAAAATAGTATGTATCTGAGCCGACTTTACAAAAGTTTGTTGCCATTGCTCCGTCATTAAGAAAATAATATTTTTTTGAATTTAGTATCTGCCATCCAATTTTTAATTTTCCGTCTTTTTCCGAATAATACTTGTTACCGTTAACTGTCTGCCATCCTGTTCTAAGGATACCGTCATTTCCGAAATAATAGATTCCGGACGTCAGTTTTTTGAATCCCAGCGCCATTACACCCTCGGAATCAAAATAATATTTCCCTGAATCAAGGGTAAGCCACCCGATTTTTATTACGCCGTCAGTACCGCAGTAATAACTGTTACCGTTATAAGTTACAAATCCTGTTTGCATTATTCCGGATTCGTTAAAATAATAACGGTAATTTCCGGCTTTCTGTATGCCTGTCTGCATTTTTCCGGATTCATTAAAATAATAATTCTGCCCGTCTATTTCATAAAGCCCTACTGCCATTTCACCTGTTTCAGTAAAGAAATATCTGTCTTCTGAAATATTCTGCCAACCGGTCTTCATTAGATAGTCTTCACCGAAATAATATGTATTTCCATCCGAGGCTACAAATCCTTTAGCAATAGTTCCATCGGTATTATAGAACCTTGTGCCGTCCTCAAATTTTTGAAGTCCGGCTGCCATATATCCGCTATCAGTAAACCTATAAATATTGTTTTCAATAGTATGGTCACCTGTAAATTTCCCAGTTGTTTCATTGGCATAGTAAACCAGACCATTATAATGTATCCATCCATAGACAGGCTTTGCCGTTTCATAATCAAAAAAAATTCTTTTGCCGTCAGATGTCTGCCATCCGCTTTCAAATCTGCCTGTTGGTGAAAAATGATATGTTATTCCGTCAATCTCACTCTCGCCGGTTCTTATTGCACCATCAGAACCCCCATAGTATTTTACTCCGTCAAGTACAAACCAGTCCGTATAAAGCTTTCCGTTTTCATTGAAATAATATGTATTGTTGTTTATAATCTGCTTTCCTGTAAGTTTTCCATACTTAGGATCTGAATAAAAAATTCCGTCCAGATAATTGATCCAGCCGTCCGTCCTTTTTCCAGTATTAAAATCAAAAAACACCCGCTTCCCGTCAATGGTAAACCAACCGGTTTTCATTACCCCGTTAGGAGCAAAGTAATATGTATCTCCGTCAATCTCTGCAATTCCTTTCGTCAGCGTGCCGTCCTCAGTATAATAAAATGTCTTTCCGTCTAAGTCCTGAACCCAGCCTGATAAAAGTATTTCATCCTCTCCACTATTATTAGTATCGGCTTCAGAAATTGAAGTTATATCTGCTGGTGCATTCTCTGCTGAAACTTCTCCTGAAACTGCACATAATGCTACAGCAGCTAAAATTGCCGGCAGGTATTTATAAAATCTCATAAGTCGGCTTTTTCCTCCCTATTTCTTTATATTATGGTACTCTATACTTTTATATTTTACCATAATAATAGGTTGATAATCAAGGGTTTTACACTAAAATGAATTATTTCTCAAATTATATGCCATTTGTATATTATGTATATTTTGCTATGTAAAACTATTTGTTATTTATAATTTCCTACAAATCTCAAAAAAGGTATTGACAAAGGAAAAGAAAGGTGGTATACTGTAATCACAACAAAGAGAGCTCACAAAGTTGTAAATCAAATTTAAATTAAAATCAATTAAATTGAATATTTGGCAAACTTATTGAAAAGTAAGGACGCAAAGCTAAGGGTCTAACCCATGGAAACATGGTATGACAGCCGGTTGCAGGTAACATAATAAAAATGTTGCTTTTATTACCGGC
>Ga0209064_1000426_pt1 | contig 96014 bp, 85 predicted proteins | sample Inofromicrocosms_FD_187498 | JGI IMG/M metagenome (GOLD analysis project Ga0209064, IMG submission 187498) | Mouse cecum microbial communities from Vienna, Austria - Inoculum for glucosamine and mucus D2O microcosms (SPAdes) (version 2) | ecosystem: Host-associated > Mammals > Digestive system >...
GCACAAAATCTGAACACCGCTGCACACATCTCACTGCTGGCAGTTGCTTTAGCTGCTATTGTCACTAAATCAAATAGTTCCTATCGCTGCCTTAAATCCGTAAAACGTACTGCATAGCTGTTTCAACTGAATATTTTTCAGCTGATTTCAGCATTTTACTGCTGAGGTCTGCTTTGCTTTGCCTGTTTTTCGTTTTAAGTCTTTAATCAGCTCTTTTATTTTCAAACTTCCGTTTTGGACGTTGCGTTTTGCTCATATCTATGCTTATTATAGCACAGAAACTGAAATTTGTATATGCCGCCGACACAATTTCAAGGTTATCTCAAGGTTTCCTCAAGGATAGCTCTAGGATAGTGTTGTATACTGATCCCATAAAGGAGGTAAACGCTATGAGCGAAATAGTCATTGAAACGAAACAACTGACAAAACAGTATGGGACGCAAAAGAGCGTGTCGGAGTTAAATATCCATGTTCAAAGGGGTCGCATCTATGGCTTGCTGGGTCGAAACGGAGCCGGAAAAACCACCACCATGAAGATGCTGTTGGGTCTGACCCGACCCACGTCCGGGAAAGTTTTGATCTGGGGGAAGTCACTGTTGGGCAGCGAAAAGAAGCTGCTGCCCCGTATCGGCAGCCTGATCGAATCCCCCGGCTTCTATCCCAATCTGACAGGAACGGAGAATTTGCGTATTTTTGCCGCCCTGCGGGGACTGAAAAAACAGGACGCTGTCAAAAGCGCCTTGGAGCTGGTAGGTCTGCCCTATCTGGATAAGAAGCTCTTTTCTCAATACTCTCTGGGCATGAAGCAGCGGCTGGCGATCGCTCTGGCGGTGATGCACGACCCTGAACTGCTGATCATGGACGAGCCCATCAACGGTCTGGATCCCATCGGAATCGCGGAGGTGCGCTCCTTCATACGGGCGCTGTGCGACGAGCGGGGCAAGACTATCCTGATCTCCAGCCACATTCTCTCCGAGGTGGCGCTGCTGGCGGACGACATCGGTATCATCGACCGCGGTGTGCTGTTGGAGGAGGAGAGTCTTGCGGAGCTGGAGACCAAGAGCGATCGGTATGTCAGCTTTACAGTCTCCGACACGGAGCGGGCGTCAGAGGTCTTGAACGGTGTTTTTCACGAAAACCGGTTTACCGTACAGGACGGCAATCATCTGCGGCTGGATTCCAACAAAATCCCTGTGGCGAAAATCGTCTCAGCTTTTGTGGAGCACGGTCTGGAGGTGTCGGAGGCAGCAACAGTGGAGGAAAGCCTGGAGGATTACTTCAAGCGGGTGACAGGGGGTGAGGGGATTGCTTAAGCTGATTTCCTGTGAGCTGGCGAAGCTGAAACGGAAAAAGTTCGTTTCCCTTGTAATTCTTTCCGCGTTCCTGTTCCCGCCGCCGTTGGCGCTGATGATGCTGACGCCCCGCATGATGGAGCGATACGACACGAAAGCCGAGCTCTTTGACGACTTTTACCAGTTTGTCCTGGGCTATGGTATGGAACTGCTTCTGCCCTGTATCATCGGCGTCATCGCCGCCATGCTGTTCTTCATGGAACGGGACAACGACACCTTCAAAAACCTGCGGACAATCCCGGTGACCGGCACCCAAATGATTATCGCTAAAATTATCGTTCTGTTCCTTTTTGGGCTGATTTTCTGCCTATCCACAGCCGCCGTCACCATTGTCTGCGGGAGCCTGATTGCCGAGGTCGGCGGGCTGGGCTACAAGCTGTGGCTGGCAGTCGAGATGGGGATCTTCATCACAGCGGGCACTCTGCCGTTGGTAGTGTTGGTGGTCTTTTTCAGCAGAACATATATCTTCTCCGTCCTGCTGTGCATCTTTTACAGTGTATTAAGCCTGACCGCCGAAAGCAGCCTCGGCGCCCTGCCAAAGCTTCTGTGCTGGCTGATGCCGATTCCCCTTACAAACCTCTGGTGTGCGGGGGATATGGTTCGGCATGGTGTCAAAGGTGGCTTGGCGGGACTGGAATACTTGATTCCCTCAACAATGCAGACCGTCTTGATTTTGAGTGCAATGACTGTCCTGTCCATTCTGCTGATCGACCGGCTGTATAAAAAGAGAGGTGGGGATTGAAATGTCGGTATTGATAAAAACCGAGCTTTGGAAGCTGAAACGGTATCACATGATCTGGGCGGGCGTTTTCCTGATGCTGCTGTCCGTTCTGCTTACGGTTTTCTCCACCACCGCCCAAGATGGAAGTGTTTGGACCTTCTCCTATTTCTCGGAGCAGGTTCTAAAGAACAACATCACAACAATTTTCCCCATGTGTATCGCTTTGATTACGGGATATATCATCAGCCGTGAGGGAACGGACGACACGCTGAAAAATATCCTGACGATCCCCCTGTCCTTCCCGGCTCTGCTGGTCGGCAAGCTGTTTGTCTGCGGACTGCTCTCCCTGTTCCTGGGGATCGTCAGCGCCGTATTTACCGTATCCGCGTCCTTCCTTTTGGGCTTTCCCGGCGGCGATTTGGCGGCAGTTATGCAGACTGCGGCGCAGATCACTTTCAACTGCCTGTTCCTCTATATCGCGGTTCTGCCGGTCATTGCCATCGCCGCCCGTATTCCAAACGGGCACTTGATTGGAGCGGTTGTTGCCTTTGTCTACGGCTACGGCGGGATATTCGCGGCGGGAAACATGACCTTGGCGAATTTGTATCCTGTGACCGCAAGCATGGGGCTGATCGGATACCGCAGCTATGATGCGGCTGTACATTGGAACCCATTGCTTTGTATGTTCAGTTTGCTGGCTGCTCTGCTGATTGCCGCCGCTTTTGTGGCGACAGCAAAAAAAGGTGCAGCCGCAAAGACGGCAAAAAAGCCCAAACGGGTCATCACTAAAAAAGGTTGGTAAGGGGGTCAAACGACATGAAGAAAAAATTGAAAATCATAATAGGCGCCGCAGTTGTCCTGCTCATTGGTTTAATTGGCTTTTGTGCATGGCTTCTCTCCGGCGCCGGCAGCACCGAGTATTACACCTGTATCGACAACACCAAGGCGGAACAAGCGGATCCTAACGGGGGTGTCATTAACTTAAAAGGCAGCATGCCATATTCCTATACGCTGACGGCATATGATGAAAACGGGAGCGAGAAGGAGATCACCTTTGGAACCTCCGGAGAACTGCGGGAGGGAGCCTTTATCCGTCTGACCTTCATGCCGGTCCGCGGCGTCCTGGAGTGGAGCGAGGTACAGTATGACGAGCTTCCGGCAGCAGTACAGGATCATTATTCTGCTTCATTAGACGGTGAAGGGTAATTTTAGCGAATAACAGAAACACAATCAAATTAAGGCTTATTTTCTGCGGTAGTTTTATTCGTTTCTCCTGTTCCCAACTGCGACAAAATTGAGATTTATCATCGAAGGCTTGGAACAGATTGTTCTAAGCCTTCAAATATCTCGAACTTGCGACATTTGAGGCTGGGTTTTGGGATAAATTTAAATGGCTATGAAATATTCATAGCCATTTAACATAATCCGCTGTATTTGTCTTTATAACGATATTTTTGAAATACTTCTACATCGCACTCACCCTAATGCGTATATATTTCATTTTTCGAGGAAAAATTACTTATGCGGCGCATGTGCGCCGGACTAAGCGGAGAATATTACCGTTTGCACTGTTTGTCATACATATGATACAGATTTTGCCGAATGTAGAAATTTTACGGAAAAATTTGTTCAAAATGCTTGACAAACAGTTTTTTTGTGTGTATAATGTTTAGGTGTGTTGACGTCGGACGGCTTTGTGCCGATCTGCGTTTTCATATAATACTTGAAGAAAGGAGAAATGTTATGCCAACCTTTAACCAGCTTGTACGCAAGGGAAGAACAGTTCTTGAAAAGAAATCCACGGCTCCTGCGCTTCAGAAGGGCTACAACGCCAAGAAGAAGATCGCTATCGACCAGAGCGCTCCCCAGAAGAGAGGCGTTTGCACCGCGGTAAGAACAGCTACCCCCAAGAAGCCTAACTCCGCTATGAGAAAGATCGCAAGAGTAAGGCTCACAAACGGAACGGAAGTTACGGCTTATATCCCCGGTATCGGTCATAACCTTCAGGAGCACTCCGTTGTTCTCATCAGAGGCGGTCGTGTTAAGGATCTCCCCGGTGTGCGTTACCACATCATCAGAGGAACTCTCGACGCTCAGGGCGTTGCCAAGAGAAATCAGGCGCGTTCCAAGTACGGCGCAAAGAAGCCTAAGGCAGGCGCGGCTAAGTAAGCCCGAAAGCCGACAATTATCGTAAACTCAATGAAACCGCATTTTGATTCGTGCGGAGTGATTCATTTTACTATATATGGATTGCCTCTGCATTGGTTCGGTGCGTATCCTTGCTCCATAAACACGGAACAAGGCAAACGAGTACCTATGATAGCATTTTTATGAAGGAGGGAAGTATTGTGCCAAGAAGAGGTAATATTGCAAAACGCGAGGTTTTGTGCGATCCGGTTTATAATTCGGAAATTGTTACTCGTCTTATCAACAATATCATGCTCGACGGCAAGAAGGGCGTTGCTCAGAAGATCGTTTACGGCGCGTTCGATATTGTCGCCGAAAAGACAGGCAAGGACGCTCTCGAGGTTTTCGAGCAGGCTATGGAAAACATCATGCCCTTGCTCGAGGTAAAGGCAAGACGTGTGGGCGGTTCCACATATCAGGTTCCTATGGAGGTAAGACCCGAAAGAAAGCAGACTCTTGGTCTGAGATGGCTTACCAACTACGCAAGAGCAAGAAGCGAAAGAACTATGAAGGAAAGACTTGCAGCTGAGATCATCGACGCTACCAACGGCGTGGGCGGCGCTTGCAAGAAGCGCGAGGACACACACAAGATGGCGGAGGCAAACAAGGCTTTCGCACATTACCGCTGGTAAAAGCCGCATGACCGCGCATATCCGCCTGACGACGGTTTTCCGTCACGGGGCGGACGCGGTGAATTGGAGGAAAATATTATGCCAAGAGATTGTTCACTTGAACAAACCAGAAATATTGGTATAATGGCTCACATTGACGCGGGCAAAACTACCACTACGGAGCGTATCCTGTTTTATACCGGTGTAAACCACAAAATAGGCGAAACTCACGAGGGCAGCGCGACAATGGACTGGATGGCGCAGGAGCAGGAGAGAGGTATTACTATCACCTCCGCCGCTACCACTGCCCACTGGGCGGGTCATAGGATCAATATTATCGACACTCCCGGTCACGTTGACTTTACAGTTGAAGTTGAGCGTTCGCTCAGAGTTCTTGACGGTTCTGTAACTGTTTTCTGTGCAAAGGGAGGCGTTGAGCCTCAGTCTGAAACCGTTTGGAGACAGGCTAACAACTATATGGTTCCCCGTATGGCCTATGTAAATAAGATGGACATTATGGGCGCCGATTTCTACCATGTTGTGGACATGATGCTCGACAGACTTAAATGTAACGCTGTTCCCATTCAGCTCCCTATCGGAAGCGAGGACAGCTTCAAGGGTATCATTGACCTGGTTGAAATGAAAGCATACGTTTACTACGATGACCTTGGAAAGGATATCCGCGTGGAGGAAATTCCCGAGGATATGGCCGACAAGGCTGCCGAATACCATGAAAAGCTCCTGGAGGCTGTTGCCGAGCAGGACGACGATATCATGGAAAAATATCTCGGAGGCGAGACTCTTACAATAGAAGAGATCAAGATGTGTATCCGCAAGGCTACCATTGCAAACGCTATGGTTCCCGTTACCTGCGGTACGTCCTACAAGAACAAGGGCGTTCAGAAGCTTCTCGACGCTATTGTGGACTATATGCCGTCTCCGCTTGACGTTCCCGCTATCAAGGGCGTAAACCCCGATACGGACGAGGAAGAGGAAAGACCTTCTTCCGATAATGAGCCTTTTGCGGCTCTGGCGTTCAAGATCGCTACTGACCCCTTTGTAGGAAAGCTCTGCTACTTCAGAGTTTACTCCGGAAAGGTAGACGCGGGCGCGACCGTTCTCAACGCCACAAAGGACAATTCCGAAAGAATGGGACGTATTCTTCAGATGCACTCCAACCACAGAAAGGATATCGAGACCTGCTACGCGGGCGATATCGCGGCTTGCGTTGGTTTGAAAAATACAACTACGGGTGATACACTCTGCGACCCCAAGGCTCCCATTATACTCGAATCCATGGAATTTCCCGAGCCTGTTATCCAGCTTGCTATCGAGCCTAAGACAAAAGCAGGTCAGGAAAAAATGGGCATAGGTCTTTCCAAGCTTGCCGAGGAAGACCCCACGTTCAGAACATGGACAGACGAAGAAACAGGTCAGACTATCATCGCAGGTATGGGTGAGCTTCACCTTGATATCATCGTAGACCGTCTGCTCCGTGAGTTTAAGGTAGAAGCCAACGTAGGCGCTCCTCAGGTTGCCTATAAGGAAACTATTAAGAAGCTTGCAGACGTTGATCACAAGTATGCACGTCAGTCCGGCGGTAAGGGTCAGTACGGTCACGTTAAGATCAAGGTCGAGCCCAACGAGTCCGGCAAGGGATACGAGTTCGTTAATGCCGTTGTGGGCGGTGCTATTCCCAAGGAATATATTCCCGCTGTTGACAAGGGTATCCAGGGCGCTATGAAAGCAGGCGTTCTCGCAGGCTATCAGGTAGTGGACGTTAAGGTAACTCTTTACGACGGTTCTTACCACGAGGTAGACTCCTCTGAAATGGCGTTCTCGATCGCCGGTTCTATGGCGTTCAAGGAAGCTATGAAGAAAGCAGACCCTTGCATTCTTGAGCCTATCATGAAGGTTGCGGCTATCGTTCCCGATGACTATATGGGAACCGTAATCGGCGATCTCAACGCCCGCCGCGGTCAGATCCTCGGTCAGGAAACAAATAACGGCACCGCTCAGGTTGACGCGCTTGTTCCGCTTTCCGAGATGTTCGGCTACTCAAACGATCTGCGTTCAAAGACTCAGGGACGCGGTCAGTACACCATGGAGCCTCACAGCTACATCGAGGTACCCCGCTCTATTGCTGAGAAGATCATGAATTCCAGAAACAAGGGTTCCGAGTAAGGTTATTAAAAAAATTACACGAAGTACTTGCATTTTATTTCAAAATCTGCTAATATAAGTATATCAGTATGATTAATCCATTTATTAAGGAGGAAAATTCCAATGGCAAAGGCTAAATTTGAAAGAAACAAACCCCACGTTAACATTGGTACCATCGGTCACGTTGACCACGGCAAGACCACCCTTACCGCTGCTATCACAAAGTACCTCTCCCTTAAGGGTCAGGCTCAGTTCGAGGATTATGCAAACATCGATAAGGCTCCCGAGGAAAGAGAAAGAGGTATCACAATCAATACCGCTCACGTTGAGTACGAGACCGACAAGCGTCACTATGCTCACGTTGACTGCCCGGGTCACGCCGACTATGTTAAGAACATGATCACAGGCGCGGCTCAGATGGACGGCGCTATCCTCGTTGTTGCTTCTACAGACGGCCCTATGGCTCAGACCAAGGAGCACCTTCTTCTTGCACGTCAGGTTGGCGTTCCTTACATCGTTGTTTTCATGAACAAGGCTGACCAGGTTGACGATCCTGAGCTCCTCGAGCTTGTTGAAATGGATATCCGTGAGACTCTTGACAAGTACGAGTTCCCCGGCGATGATACTCCTATCATCATCGGTTCTGCTTTCAAGGCTCTTGATTCCGCTTCCAAGGATCCTTCTTCTCCCGAGTACGAGTGCATCCAGAAGCTCATGGACGCTGTTGACGAGTATATCCCCACACCTGAGAGAAAGGCAGACCTGCCCTTCCTTATGCCTGTTGAGGACGTGTTCACCATCACAGGCCGTGGTACTGTTGCCACAGGTAGAGTTGAAAGAGGTCAGCTCAAGACAGGCGACGAAGTTGAGATCGTTGGTCTTACAGATGAAAAGGCTAAGACAGTTGTTACCGGTATCGAGATGTTCAGAAAGATCCTCGACTATGCTGAGGCAGGCGACAACATCGGCGCACTGCTCCGCGGTGTTCAGAGAACTGACATCGAAAGAGGACAGGTTCTTTGTAAGCCCGGTTCCATTCACCCCCACACCAAGTTCAAGGGACAGGTTTACGTTCTGAAGAAGGAAGAGGGCGGACGTCATACTCCTTTCTTCAACAACTACAGACCTCAGTTCTATTTCAGAACAACTGACGTTACAGGCGTTATCACACTTCCCGCTGATAAGGAAATGTGTATGCCCGGCGATAACGTTGCAATCGACGTTGAGCTTATCACTCCTATCGCTATTGAGGAGGGACTCCGCTTCGCTATCCGTGAGGGCGGACGTACAGTAGGCTCGGGCGTTGTTACAGCTATCAACGAATAATCTATCGTAAATTAACGCTGCTGTCGTGTTTGACAGCAGCGTTTTTATATTCATGTAATTAATGCAAAATGAGAATAAGCAAATTAAAATGTTACACCAATACGGCTTAACATATCAGCTGATTGCTGAAAGCTATAAAGATATATCATTTACTATTAAAGTTTATAAAAGGTATTTAGGAAATTCGATTGACTAAATAGCGATGGCGTCAATGTGCAGCAAATAACGTTTATTGTAAAGCATTTTATAAGTACATGGTCTATAATTATCTAAGGAGGCGGGATAAATGGATTACGTAGAGGGACTTAATCTGTCAATTGCATATATAGAAGATAATCTGCTTGAAGAGATAGATTATGAAAGAGCTGCCCGAATAGCCGGAATGTCTAAGTCGGCTTATCAGCGTTTCTTTTTATTAATTGCTAATATGACATTGGACGAGTATATTAGAAAACGTAGGCTTCAATATGCGATAAGGGAATTGACAGATACTGAACAAAAGGTAATTGATATTGCTGTGAAGTGCGGTTATAATTCGGCGTCAGCATTTTCACGCGCAGTGCGCAATTTTGCGGACAATACACCAATTATGATCAGAAAGTATGGTTCTTCTGTTTGTTTTCCTAAACTAAATTTCCGAATCCAGATAGAAAAAGGAGAGATGGTCATGAACGAAACTGCTATCGTTAAAATTGAAGAACATAGGAATGAAAAGGTTGTCTGCTTCACTGTAGATTGTGTTAATCCTGAGAAAGAAGCATGGGGGCAAATGTCGGAATGGTGTAAAAAGAATATACCCGATCGTACTTCCAGAAAGTATGTAGGGGTGGCAGAGTCAGGACACCACTCTCAGGGCGAAGAACATCAGAATGCCTCTGAACATATAAAGCACCCTTACAGAGCAATGATGTATCTCGTAGGTGATGAACGCGGCAGAGATATATTCTGCGGGCTGGAGGTTGAAGACGCACCTTCAGGTTTGTTTTTGGTAAATGATGTTACGCTTAATCAGTTTGATGAAAATGACAATTTGGATATAGCGCTTAGCATGATGAAAGCTTCCGAGGCTTTTGTCGAGTTTATGAAAAATACTGCGGGGTATGAGTTTGATTCTCCGGCAGGCATATTTTATGAGGAACATATTTTTTCGGAGAAATGGTTTCAAAACGGCGGAGTTCCTGACGGCTTTCGTATGTGGGTGCCAATCATTAAGAAGTAAGGAATGACAAGATATAATCGACCTTGATGAGAAAAAACGGCATATCTATGAAAGACGCGTATTTGTTTATAAGAATAATATATTATTTTGAGTACTCATAAATAAATACGAACAAAAATGGATTATGTTACAAAACTTTTGCTTAAATAAAAAAATCTCCATACAATGACGTATGGAGATTTTTAAGTATACTCTTTTGCTATTATTCAGCAGAAGGAGCGGATACGGGACAAGCGTCCGCGCAAGCGCCGCAGTCGATGCAGGTGGCAGCGTCGATAACGTATTTGCCGTCGCCCTCGGAAATTGCGTTTACAGGACAACCGTCCGCGCAAGCGCCGCAGCTGATGCAGTCATCGGAAATTTTGTATGCCATTGGAAAACACCTCCGAAATTAGTTTTGGAAATTTGTGCCAAAAGCTTGGCTCTCAGCTTTCCTAATACTATTTTATCATATTTCTCAAAAAAAGCAATACATAAATAAGAATTTTTATAAAATGTAATATTTTTTCGCTAAACACTTGAAATTTGTACGGAAATAAGGTACAATATATAAGGTAAGAAATTTTTCACGGAGGGTTTGCTGTGTCTGGTTTAAGTGGCTTTCGTTTGTATTCGTATATCCTTCGTCGGCAGCAGGAGCAGCAGGGGCAGCTGCATTTTTTCTGCGGGATTTCTGTACCAGAAAATAAGTGTATCCGTTAAGCTGTGAGACTTTTCACAGCTTTTTGTTTTTAAAAAATTAATAGCGGAGGTATATTATGTCAAAAAAAGTTGCTGTTATAATGGGAAGCGACAGCGATTTTCCCGTTGTCAAGTCTGCACTGGAGGAGCTTAAGGCTTACGGCGTACCATTTGAGGCGCACGTTATGTCTGCTCACAGAACTCCCGAACTGGCTTCGGAGTTTGCTTCAAAGGCTAAGGAAAACGGTTTCGGCGTTATAATCTGTGCCGCGGGAATGGCTGCTCACCTTGCGGGAGTCATTGCTGGGCACACAACTCTGCCGGTTATCGGTATTCCGATAAAATCTACATTTGATGGTCTGGACGCGCTCTTGGCTACGGTTCAAATGCCCTCGGGCATACCTGTTGCAACGGTTGCGGTGAACGGCGCAAAAAACGCCGCCATATTGGCTATCCAAATGCTCGCCCTTTCCGACGACGCTCTTGCGGACAAGCTTGCCGCAACAAAACAGTCCATGATAGAGGGTGTTAAGGAAAAGGACTCTAAAATGCAGCAGATGATAGCTGAACTGAACTAATTCAACCAACCGTTGAATTTGCGGTATTTTTGTCTTAACAGGTTATTGAGACGCGTTCATTAAGTGTGGTACAATTTGAAAGGAGAGGCAGCTCTCTTGCCTCTTAAATTCTAATTTCTTACAAGGACGTGGTTTTATGAGTACCTTAGGCAAAAATATTTGTACGTTGAGAAAGCAAAAGGGCTTTACTCAGGAGGAGCTTGCGAGCCGCCTCAGCGTTTCGTTTCAGGCTGTGTCAAAGTGGGAGAATGGAGCGTCCATGCCTGATGTAGCGACTTTGCCCCTTATCGCAAAGGCGTTCGGGTGCAGTATCGACATGCTTCTGGGGTACGCTGTGGAACATCGGATAATCAGCGATTACGAGAACCGTTACGGCCGCAAGGAGTACTACTGGGGCGTTAAGCCCTCGGAAATGTGCTTTGAGGTGATGAAGCTGATGCCTCCAACAAGAGCTTTGAGGGTTCTCGACATCGGCTGCGGCGAAGGCAAGGACGCTGTGTTTTTCGCCAAAAACGGCTACAAGGTCTCCGCGTTTGACATTACACAGTCAGGTATCGACAAGGCAAAAAGGCTTGCTGAGCAGCACCGCGTTGAGGTGAATTTTTTCAAGGCGGACATTAACGATTTTCGCCTCGAAAGCGACTTTGACGTTATCTTCTGTTCCGGAGTAATGCATTTTATCCCCAATGAACTGAGGAGCGAGATATTTGAAAATTACCGCAGCCACACCTCCGTTGGGGGACTGAACGCCGTGAACGTGTTTGTTAAAAAGCCGTTTATAGCCGACCCGCCCGACAAGGACAGCAGGAATTTTAAGTGGCTCTCGGGAGAGATTTTCGGATACTACACCGATTGGCTTCTGCACAGGTGCGACGAGGTCATCTTCGACTGTAACAGCGGCGGAGTACCCCACAAGCACTGCATGGACAGAGTGATTGCACAGTTGACAGTGTAAAGTTAGGGGAGGTTACCTTTATTATGTCAAAAAATTTCCGCACGGTTTTGTTTGACTTGGACGGCACGCTTACCGATTCGTCCGCGAGTATACTGAACTGCGTAAGATATGCTCTTGAAAAAATGAATATGGAGATTCCCGATGAAACGGTACTGAAAAAATTTCTCGGACCGCCGCTGGATTATTCTTATGAGAAATTCTGCGGTATGAACGCCGAGCAGGTCAGGGAGACGGTAACTCTTCACAGGGAGCGCTATAAAGAGTACTGCGTAACGGAAAACTTGCTTTATGACGGTGTTTACGGTGTTTTGGAGCGGCTTTACGGTGAGGGCGTACGGCTTGCGGTGGCAACGTCAAAGCCCGAAAAATTTTCCGTACCTATTTTGGAGGGCTTCGGTATAAAAAAGTTTTTTACGGCTGTATGCTGCGCTCCAGCCAACGGGGCGGACGTGAGCAAGGAGGCTGTTATCGGGAACGCGCTTGCGGCTTGCGGCGAGGATGATTTGTCCCGCGCTGTAATGGTCGGTGACAGATTTTACGATATTGAAGGTGCAAAGGCTGTGGGAATCGCTTCGATAGGCGCGCTGTACGGTTACGGCAGCCGTTCCGAACTGGAACAGTACGGAGCGGACTATATTGCGGAAAGTCCGGATGAAATTGTAAAAATTATTTTATAATATATTATTTTTTGGAGGAATTTAAAATGGCAAACATTGAGAAAAAGGAACAGCTTTACGAGGGCAAGGCTAAGAAAGTTTTTGCAACAAACGATCCTGATATTGTGATCGTTGACTACAAGGACGACGCTACCGCTTTCAACGGTGAGAAAAAGGGTACTATCCGCGGCAAGGGCGTTGTCAACAATAAGATGACCAACTATATGTTTAAGCTCCTTGAAAAAGAGGGTATTCCCACACACCTCGTTGAGGAGATAAGCGACCGCGAAACTATTGTTAAAAAGGTTGAGATAGTTCCTCTTGAAGTTATCGTGAGAAACGTTGCTGCCGGCAGCTTTTCCAAAAAGCTTGGCATTGAGGAGGGTACTCCCCTGAAGCAGCCTACTCTTGAATTCAGCTACAAGAATGACGACCTTGGCGATCCGTTCATCAACGATTATTATGCTTTGGGACTTGGTCTCGCAACACAGGAGGAAATTGATACCATTTCAAAGTACGCCTTTGCGGTAAACAGCTTTATGTTGAAATTCTTCAAGGAGCACGGCATTGACCTTATCGACTTCAAGATAGAGTTCGGAAGATTCCACGGTCAGATAATCCTTGCGGACGAGATTTCACCCGACACCTGCCGTTTCTGGGACAGCAAGACCCATGAGAAGCTTGACAAGGATCGTTTCCGCAGAGACATGGGCGGCGTTGAGGAAGCATATCAGGAAATGATGAAGCGTATTTTCGGGCAGTGAGCCACTGGGGGCGGAGTCCCCCCAACGTTGGATATGGCATGCTGTTACTTTGCCAAGCCTCCTCAAGGGGGCGGGTAAGAAATTTTGATTTTTAAATTGTCCCTTGATAGGGTCTATGAAAAGTATAAGGTCGCAATATTGCGCAGGGGCAGAACAGCCCGGCGCGGCGACCGCGCGAAAGGGTAAATATATGGGCGGATTTTTTGGAGCAGCGTCTAAGAACGACTGCATAAGCGACGTTTTCTTCGGTACTGATTACCACTCTCACCTCGGCACAAGGCGCGGCGGCATGACTGCCTACTCGCCGGAACTGGGCTTTCAGAGAAATATTCACAGCATTGAAAACTCGCCGTTCAGAACGAAGTTTGAAAACGATATTGAAGCCATGCACGGCAGGCTTTGCATAGGCTGTATAAGCGACAGCGATCCTCAGCCCATACTTCTGAGGTCGAAAATGGGCGTTTACGCGGTCTGCAATATCGGCATTATCAACAACGCCGAGCAGCTCAGGGATGAGTTCGTGAGCAACTGCTTTGCCAGCTTTGAGGCAATGAGCAGCGGCAGTGTTAATTCCAGTTCGCTGATAGGCGCTCTTATCTCTCAAAAGGATTCTTTTGTGGAGGGTATCAGATACGCGCAGGAAAAGGTGGAGGGCACAATGTCCCTGCTTATCCTGACCGAGGACTGCATTATTGCAGCAAGGGATAAAAACGGTCGGCTTCCCATCGTCATAGGAAAGCGTTCGGACGGCTTTTGCTGCTCCTTTGAATCTTTTGCGTTCCAGAAGCTTGGTTACGAAACATACCGAGAGCTGCTTCCGGGCGAGGTAGTAAAGCTTACTTACGACAAGTGCGAGACCCTTGCCGAGGGTCACACAAATATGAATATATGCACCTTTTTGTGGACATATTACGGCTATCCAAACTCGATATACGAGGGCGTTACGGTGGAGACAATGCGTACACGAAACGGAGAGATCATGGCAGAGACAGAGATGAAAAACGGTACTCTTCCCGACGTGGACTACGTTTGCGGCGTTCCGGATTCGGGGATACCCCACGCTATCGGCTACGCCAACCGAAGCGGTATCCCATTTGCCAGACCGTTTATAAAGTACACTCCCACATGGCCCAGAAGCTTTATGCCCCAGAATCAGGTCATGCGCAACAAGGTGGCTAAAATGAAGCTTATCCCCGTCCATGAGCTTATCGAGGGCAAGCGTCTGCTTTTTGTGGACGACAGCATAGTCCGCGGTACTCAGATGAGGGAGACCGTTGAGTTCCTGTACTCCAACGGCGCAAAGGAAGTCCATATGCGTTCGGCTTGTCCTCCCATTATGTATGGATGTAAATTTCTTAATTTTTCCAGAAGCACCTCGGAGCTTGACCTTATCGCAAGAAAAATAATTGACGAGTTCGAGGGTGCGGAGGGCGTTAAGTACATCAGCGAGTACAGCGACACCAACACCGAGCGCGGCAAGAAGCTGAGAGCGGAGATATGCCGCCGCCTGAAGCTTACTTCTATAGAGTTCCAGTCGCTGGAAGGTACGGTAAGGGCTGTGGGACTTCCTGCGGAAAACCTGTGTACCTACTGCTGGAACGGAAAGGAATGAGCACGGTGTTTGACTCGGTACATGAAGAATGCGGCGTGTTTGCTGTCTACTGCAAAAATACTACGGACGCGGCTATGCAGACCTACGTCGGTCTGTACGCCTTGCAGCACAGGGGACAGGAATCTTGCGGAATCGTGGTAAACGACAGGGGAGTTTTCTCCTACCACAAGGATCTGGGACTGGTTCACGAGGTTTTCGACAAGGACACCCTTGCAAATCTTGGTCAGGGCAATATTGCCGTGGGACACGTGCGGTACTCCACAACGGGAAACTCCAACCGCTCCAACGCTCAGCCCCTGGTTGTGCGGCACATAAAGGGCCCCATGGCTATCGCCCATAACGGCAATCTGGTAAATGCCCGAGAGCTTCGGGAGGAGTACGAGCTTAAAGGCGCGATATTTCACACTACCAACGACACGGAGGTAATTTCCTACGCTATAACGGAGCAGCGGCTTGTGTGTCCCTCAATTGAAAAGGCGGTTGAGAATGCTTTGGGACGGCTTCGGGGCGCGTTTTCAATAGTGGTGATGTCCCCGAAAAAGCTTATCGCGGCAAGAGACCCGTTCGGCTTCCGTCCGCTTTCCTTGGGAAAGCTTGGGGATTCCTACGTGGTGGCTTCCGAGACCTGCGCCTTTGACAGTATCGGCGCGGAGTTCGTCCGCGATCTGCTTCCCGGCGAGCTTATAGTTATAGACGAAAACGGCGTGCGGTCGGTAAAGACTCACTGCGGTAAGGAAAAAAGCTCGATGTGTGTTTTCGAGTACGTTTATTTTGCACGCCCCGACTCTGTTATCGAGGGAGCAAGCGTACACCGCGCAAGGCTCAGGGCGGGAGAGTTCTTATGGCAGGAGCATCCTGTGGAGGCAGATGTGGTTATAGGCGTACCCGACAGCGGTCTGGATGCGGCTCTGGGTCTGTCCAGAGAATCGGGGATACCCTACGGCGTGGGCTTCATAAAAAACCGCTATGTTGGACGCACATTTATTCAGCCGAATCAGGCAGACAGGACAAATTCCGTTAAGATAAAGCTTAATGTAGTAAAAGATACCGTGGCAGGAAAGCGAGTCATTTTGGTGGACGACAGCATTGTCCGCGGAACTACCTCAAAGCGTATTGTGAACCTTATCCGCGAGGCGGGGGCAAAGGAAATACACATGAGGATATCCTGTCCGCCTTTTAAGAATCCATGCTATTTCGGCACGGACATAGACAGCAGGGAAAACCTAATTGCCTGCAAGATGTCCACGGAGGAGATAGCGAAAGAGATAGGCGCGGACACGCTGGGTTACCTCAGCGTTGAGGGGGTAAGGCAGATTGCGGGAAATGACGCGAAATGCGGCTTCTGCGACGCCTGCTTCACGGGAAATTACCCATGTCCCGTGCCTAAGGAGATGCCTAAGGATAAGTTCGAATTCAAGATTCAATAAAAAATATAAGCGGCGGACGGAAGCACCGTGTACCGCGAAAGGAAGTAAGATATGAAAAGTTTTTCCGAAAGCTACAAGGAGGCGGGCGTTGACGTTACCGCGGGCTACAAGGCTGTGGAGCTGATGAAAGCTCATGTGGCGAGGACTATGACAGGCGGCGTGCTGTCGGGTATCGGCGGCTTCGGAGGTCTGTTCGAGCTTGATATGACAGGCATTAACAAGCCTGTTCTGGTCTCGGGCACAGACGGAGTGGGTACTAAAATAAAGATAGCTTTTACAATGGACAGGCATAACACCGTGGGTATTGACTGTGTGGCGATGTGCGTAAACGATATCATCTGCTGCGGCGCGAAGCCTCAGTTTTTCCTTGATTATATCGCCTGCGGAAAGAATATTCCGGAAAAAATTGCTGACATCGTTTCGGGAGTAGCCGAGGGCTGCGTGCAGGCGGGCTGCGCTCTTGTTGGCGGCGAGACCGCCGAGCACCCGGGTCTTATGCCCGACGAGGAGTACGACCTTGCGGGCTTTGCGGTGGGTATCGTCGATAAGGACAAAATTCTCGATCCCTCCTGTCAGAAGGCGGGGGACGTGATGATCGCGATCAAGTCCAGCGGCGTACATTCTAATGGCTTCTCTCTGGTGAGAAAGGTTTTCAATATCAGCGAGCAGAATCTTGCAAGACACCAGTCTGATTTGGGAACGACTCTCGGAGAGTGTCTGCTTACCCCTACGAAAATATATGTCAAGGCGGTAATGTCGCTTTTGGACGCGGTAAAGGTTAAGTCCCTGAGCCACATCACCGGCGGAGGATTTTACGAGAATATACCCAGGTCATTGCCTGACGGACTCTCCGCTAAAATAGCGAGAGCTGACGTTCAGACTCTGCCCATATTCGATCTTATTGCAAAGATCGGAAATATCCCTGAACGGGATATGTTCAACACCTTTAACATGGGCGTGGGAATGTGCGCTGTGGTTGATAAAAATGACGCGGACAAAGCTGTTGCGGCGATAAAGGCTGCTGGCGAGGAAGCTTACGTTCTGGGCGAGCTTGTTGAAAGCGATGAAGGTGTAATTATAGTTTGATATAAAATCTAACATCGGATAAGGAGGGAGTTTCTCGGAGTTCCCTCCTTTGTTAAAATACGGAGGTTCTATGAAAAATATAGTTGTACTTGTTTCTGGGGGCGGCACGAATTTGCAGGCTCTTATCGACGCGGAAAAGCGCGGCGGGATACCGGGCGGAAAAATTACCTGTGTAATATCCTCGAAGTCTGACGCGTATGCTCTTGAGCGCGCAAAGCAGAACGGCATAAATACCCGCGTTTTAGTTCGCAGGGATTTTGCGGACGTACACGCCTACAGCAAGGCAATGCTTGACGCTCTTAATGAGGAAAAAGCCGATCTTGTGGTGTACGCGGGCTTTATGACAATTCTGGACGAAACGGTCTGCCGCGCGTACCCTAACAAGATGATAAACGTACACCCCGCGCTTATTCCGTCCTTTTGCGGAAAGGGTTTTTACGGACTGCACGTTCATGAGGCGGCGCTTGAAAAGGGCGTTAAGGTAACCGGTGCAACGGTACATTTTGTTACCGAGGTCTGCGACGGGGGACCAATAATTTTACAGGACACTGTTCCCGTGCTGAACGGCGATACTCCCGAAATACTGCAAAAAAGAGTCATGGAAAACGTGGAATGGAAGCTGCTGCCGAAAGCGGCTGCGCTTTTCTGTCAGGATAAAATAAAGGTCGTTGACGGAAGGGCGATAGTTGAAGAATAACCTATATAAAGTGTTTTTGGACGACGACTTGAGCGAGTTTTTCTTTTACAGGGAAAACGGCGAGTGGAAGACCGCTTTGAAGTAAGGAGGAAATCCTAATGAACGAGGAAAAATTCACGGGCAAGGCGGACGTGTACGACAAATACCGTCCCACATATCCTGCGGAACTTATCGAGTGGCTTTGGGAGAAAACTCACGCCGAGACCGTCGCGGACATTGGCGCGGGGACGGGTATTTTCACAAAATGCCTGTCCGCAAAGCCTTGGAAAATTACCGCTGTTGAGCCTAACGCCGATATGCTGGAGAAACTGCGGACTAATCTGCCCAACGTGAAGATTTTGAACGCTCCGGCGGAGGACACGGGTGTCACGTCCGCAAGCGTTGATTTAGTCACGGCGGCGCAGGCGTTTCACTGGTTCGACAAGGCAAAATTTGCGGAGGAGTGCAAAAGAATTTTTACCCCGAACGGCAGACTTGCCATTATTTGGAACACTCGTACCGACACAGATATGCAGAAGGAACGAAACGAGATTTTTCTGCGCAACGCGGGACAGTACGATTCCGTAAAGGGCAATGTAAACGCCGACGGTAAATTTGCTCCCGAAAAGTATTTTTCGGAATACGAGCGAGTAAGCTTTTTGCAGAGCATGACATTGGATATGGAGCAGTACGTGGGCTGCGAGATGTCGAGGGCATACGCGCCGAAAGAGGGTACTCCGCTTTATGACGTGCAGCTTGACGAACTAACGCGGCTTTTTGAGAAGTACCAAAATGACGGCGCAGTTGACGTACCATATAAAACCGATTGCTTTTTGGGGAAATTTTAAAAGCTTTTATTATGACGGCTGTTTAATACAACAGGCAGGAGAAACATATGGATAAACAAAGAAAAAATATAATAGACAAAAATGAAATATCGCAGATATATTCTTTTGATCTTGGAGGATATCCGCAAAAGGTTTTAATTGAGGGCAGAAGCAGGAAAAATCCAATTGTAATAACATTACACGGAGGCCCCGGAACGCCCATCCCGTTTTCTGTGGGATGCAGGGGAATGTTTCCTTTGTTTACCGATAATTTTATTATAGTGTACTGGGATCAATTGGGCTGCGGGATAAACAATTATAAAATTGACGATGATTTTAAAATAAAGACGTTTGTTGATATGACCTGTGATTTGATTACGGAAGTTAAAAAAATATTTCCCGATAATAAAATATATCTTTTTTCAACATCATGGGGTTCGGTTTTAAGCGCGTTGATTTCCGATATAAAACAAAATGAGATCAGCGGTGTTGTAGCTTGCGGACAGATAATAAAAGATATATTCTTTAATGATGAAGTGTTTGAAGATTTGGAAAAATCCAATATTCCGAAAAAGAAATTGGATATTATCAAAAGTACAAATTCGGAGAACGCTTCGTCAAAGGAACTGCAATTAATTAGTTCGTGTCTTGCAAAATACACCGACGCTTACAATAACAAAAACGGCAGGAAATCTCCGGTGTTTTCTGTTATTAAAGGACTGCTGACAAGTCCCGATTATAAATTTAAAGATTTTAAAGCGATTATGGTAAACGGTTATACGGGCAATAATTCATTGTGGAATGAATTATTGAAAATTGATCTTACAGATACATTAGACAATGTAAAGATTCCGTATATAATTATTCAGGGAGATACGGATATTGTCGCTTCAACAAAAACTGCAAAAGAATTGGTTGAAGCTTCAGACAACAGCAATCTTAAATTTTGTGAAGTAAAAGATACCGGACATTTTCCCGGGGCGGATATGATGGAAAAAATTTTTGAAGGATTGACGAAAATCGCAAAATAAATAAAATCCGTTGTTTTATGACAGCGTAAAAATATTTTAGGAGGACTAATTATGATTACAAAAACGATCAAAGAGGAACTGAACAGCATGGAATACCACGGCAGGGGAATCCTTATCGGGAAATCGTCCTGCGGCAAAAAGGCGGTTATTGCTTACTTTATCATGGGCAGAAGCGAGAACAGCCGCAACCGCGTGTTTGTGGAGGACGGCGAGGGTATCCGCACACAGGCGTTTGACCCGTCCAAAATGACCGATCCGCACCTGATAATCTATGCTCCTGTCCGCGTTATGGGAAATAAAACTATCGTCACAAACGGCGACCAGACTGACACTATCTACGACCTTATGGACAAGCAGCAGACCTTTGAGCAGTCCCTGCGCACCCGCGAGTTTGAGGACGACGCTCCCAACTACACGCCAAGAATTTCGGGCATCGTCCATCTTGACGACGGCGACATGAATTTCGCCATGTCTATTCTCAAAAGCGCGGACGGGGACGATTCTTCCTGCCAGCGGTACACCTTTGCGTACAGCAATCCTATTTCGGGAAAAGGAAAGTTTATCCACACCTACAGCGGCGCGGGAAATCCTCTCCCAAGCTTTGAGGGCGAGCCGAAAAATGTGGAAATTCCCTGTATGCCTATCGACGACCTGACAAAGCTTATCTGGGACAACCTCAATGCCGACAATAAGGTGTCGCTGTTCGTTCGGTATATCGACATTGAGACGGGGAAATATGAGTCCCGCATTGTGAATAAAAATCAGTAAATTTTGTCGTGAGGTGCGGAGAAATGCCTTATATTTCCGTTGAGGGAGGTTCTCTTTCGGACGAGCAAAAGGAGCAGCTTATAAAAAGGCTTACAGATGTATCGTCGGAAATTATGAACGTTCCCAAAGAATTTTTTACCGTAACGTTAAAAGAACTTTCCGATAAAAATATTGGTATAGGCGGCAGGACAATTGACAAAATAAAGGACGAATATGCCAAAAATAAAAACTAATTAAACGGAGGAATTAAAAATGAACGAAATGCAATTGAAATACGGCTGCAACCCCAACCAGAAGCCGTCCAGAATTTTTATGGAGGACGGTGCAGACCTGCCTATCGAGGTGCTGAACGGAAAGCCCGGCTACATCAACCTGCTGGACGCTTTCAACGGCTGGCAGCTTGTTAAGGAGCTTAAAAAGGCTACGGGACTTTGCGCGGCGACTTCCTTTAAGCACGTTTCCCCTGCGGGTGCGGCTGTGGGACTTCCGCTTTCCGACACGCTGAAAAAGATATACTGGGTGGACGATTTGGGCGAGCTTTCCCCCCTTGCATGCGCTTATGCAAGAGCGAGAGGCGCGGACAGAATGTCCTCCTACGGTGACTTTATCGCTCTTTCGGACGTATGCGACGTACCCACCGCTAAGATGATACAGCGCGAGGTATCGGACGGCGTTATCGCTCCCGGCTATGAACCGGAGGCTCTGGAAATTCTCAAAAGCAAGAGAAAGGGTACTTACAACGTTATCAGGATCGACGACAGCTACACACCTGCGGAGATCGAGCGGAAGCAGGTCTACGGCGTGACGTTCGAGCAGGGAAGAAACGAGCTGGACGTTGCCGACGGTCTGCTTGACAGTATCGTTACCGACAATAAGAATATTCCCGAGGACAAAAAGCGCGACCTGATAATTTCCCTTATCACCTTGAAGTACACCCAGTCCAACAGTGTTTGCTACGTTAAGGACGGTCAGGCTATCGGTATCGGAGCAGGTCAGCAGTCCCGTATTCACTGTACGCGCCTTGCCGGACAGAAAGCCGACAACTGGTGGCTTAGACAGTGTCCCAAGGTAATGGCTCTGCCCTTTAAGGACGACGTTCGCCGTGCCGACCGTGATAACGCTATCGACGTTTACATCGGTGAGGAGTATGAGGACGTTCTCCGCGACGGTGAGTGGGAGAAGGTATTTACCCAAAAGCCCGAAGTGCTGACCCGCGAGGAAAAGAAAGAATGGCTTGCAAAAAATACCGACGTATCTCTCGGTTCGGACGCGTTTTTTCCGTTCGGCGACAACATCGAGCGCGCTCACAAGAGCGGCGTTGGGTATATTGCCCAGCCGGGGGGATCTATCCGTGACGACAATGTTATCGAGACCTGCAACAAATACAATATTGCAATGGCGTTTACTGGTATAAGGCTGTTCCACCACTAATAGAAAATACAAGGATAGAGAACAGAGGATAGAAACGGTATGCCGATCTCTGTTCTCTGATTCTTGATTTCTTATTTTTTATGGGGATATGTATGGAAATTAGTGTAGATCCTATATTAATCGGCGGCAAATGAAAAAGGGGAATGAATTATTTTGGAGAAAAAAATTTTTGCGGCAATACTTGCGGTACTTACAGCGGCTTCCATGGCCGCCTGCGGAAACGGGGAAACGGACGGAAACAGCGGAAATAATTCCGAAGATGTGACCGTTTCCGAAGAAACAACGGAATCAAAAGCGGAAACGGAGGAAACTGAGGCGAAAACGGAAAGTGAAGCAGAAACGGAATCGGAAACAGAGCAGAAAACGGAAAATGCGGACGATAATTCCGCTGAGGCGGGAGACGTTTACAGCGGAGACGGGTACACTATGACTATTGACAATGGTAAGTGGGTGGATGCTTTTGAATATTTAAAGATGTCAAATGAGCATTCCGAAGCATTGGAAGATTTAAGTGAGCAAATTGATTATTTGTTTTTACATACAGAACAAGCCGGTGTAAATTTTACTGTCGTATGCGTAGAGCTGACAGAAGATTTTGATGGTATAGGGCAGTTCAGGGACTTTTTGAAGGACACATATACAGATGGTGGCACGACATATCTTAGTGATGAGGTTATTAATATTAATGGAAAAGACTGGCTTAGATTTGAAACAGAGGAAGAGAATATGACGATTCAGTATATTACTTTGAACGGCAGAAGTCAGTATATTATGACATATGTTGGAAATAATGACAACCGTGGCGACAGTTTGTCAGATTTTGAAGCGGTGTGCAGTACATTTACGTTTACCGAATGATGTAAAGCAGAGCGTGTATTATGGGCGTATCGGCACTCGGTTAAACAGGCGCGGTACGTTCTTTGACGAGGCAATGAACAGCTTTAAATTTTCGGAATGAGGTAATATGTTATGAGCATACCGGTAATTGAAACGGAGCGTTTGATATTACGTCCGCTTGTGCCCGAGGACGCGGAGGCTGTCTTTGCGTGGACGGGGGACGAGCGGGTCACAAAATATATGAACTACAGTACCTATTCCTCGGCAGAACAGGTGCGTGAGTGGCTGGAAAACGGCAGCAGCGGCATTTGGGGTTTTGTAAGGAAGTCCGACGGTATGCTTATCGGCAGCGGAGACATACACCTAAGCAAGTCTCCGGCTGAAGCGGCGGACGGTTTTTGGGAATTTGGGTACTGCTTCCGTTACGACTGCTGGAATCAAGGATACTGCACCGAAGCTGCCAAGGCTATGATACGGTACGCTTATGAGCGCGGCGCAAGGAAGTTTACGGCGCAACACGCTGTTGACAATCCTGCTTCGGGCAGGGTAATGGAGAAGTGCGGCTTGACCTTTTCTGGGTACGGTTCATATGAAAAAATTGACGGGAGCCGCAAATTCGAGTCAAAGGTCTACAGAGCGATTTTTGAGGAGCTGCCCTATTAGAGGCGGGATACCGCGGAAATTTAAATGAAACGCTGACAGCGCGGGGAGCGATGAATTAATGGATATCAGCATAGAACCTATATTGATTGAGCAAAAATCGGTTTTTGTCCGTATGATGGAATTATACAGTTATGACTTTTCGGAATTTTCCGATGATGATATAAATGAATACGGCTGTTTCGGATACGGGCATATTGACGATTATTGGAATCAAAAGGGAAGATATCCGTTTTTCATCAGGGCGGACGGAAAGCTTGCGGGACTGGTTTTGGTGCGCTCCTGCTGTGAACATAACGATTTGTCTGATCCTCATAATATAGCCGAATTTTTTGTAATGAAAAAGTACAGGAGAAAAGGAGTCGGACGGACTGCCGCTGTAAGAATATTTGATATGTTCCGCGGCGGCTGGGAAATTTCCGTGTGGACTAACAACCTGCCCGCGCAGAGCTTTTGGGGTAAGGTCGTTGCGGACTATACAAACGGAAAATACGATACGTTTACCGCGGCAGAGACAAATGAGAAAGGATTTACGTTTGATAACAGCCGCTTAGATTTTGACAGTGAGTGAGCGTTGAGCGTATTTAATTTACCGAATAAATTTTGGAGGGACGGTGCAACTTGAAAAAATTTTTATGTGTGATTCTTGCCTTGTTTACGCTTATGCTGACGGGGTGCGGCGGCGGAAAAGAGGTCTACAGCGGCGAGGGATACGAGTTTGCCTACGACCCCGATAAATGGGAGCTGAATTTTGCGTCCGGCGATGATGCGGCATTTTTTTCACGTAAGGGCTTTGACGAAGTAAGCTTAAGCATGGGACGTTACCGCTATGACATCGGCACTGCGGATAAAAGCAATATGGACATTAAAAAATATAATGAGGAACAACTTAAACTAATCGAAGAAAACTGTGCGGCAAACGGTTTTATATGGGACGGCGGTGAAGTTCTCAATATTGACGGCAGGGAATGGTACAGAGCGGAATATCAACAGGAAATAGGCGGAAATAATTTTAAGTACGTTATTCTTTTTACGGACAACGATATATATGACTATAATATTACTTTTACCGCGGATATTGACAGTTTTGACAAGTGTAGGAAAGAATTTGAGGAAATTTTCGACAGCTTTAAATTTACCGAATAATTTTTGAAAGGAACGTGAAAATATGAAAATTCTGGTAGTAGGAGGCGGCGGACGCGAGCACGCCATTATTATGAAGCTTGCGGAAAGCAAGCGGGCACCTAAGCTTTACTGCACTCCCGGAAACGGAGGTATTTCCCGCTATGCGGAGTGCTTCGATGTGTCCGCAACGGACATTGACGGCATTGTACAGCTTGCGAAAAAGCTTACTGTTGACATGGTTGTTGTAGCTCCCGACGACCCGCTGGTGCTGGGTATGGTGGACGCTCTCAATGCCGAGGGTATTATGACCTTCGGTCCAAACAAGGCGGCGGCTATTATCGAGGGCAGCAAGGTTTTCTCAAAAGACCTGATGAAGAAGTACGGCATACCCACCGCCGCGTACGAGGTTTTCACCGAGGCGGACAAGGCTGTGGCGTACATCAAAGAGCAGAACAGTTATCCCACGGTTGTAAAGGCGGACGGTCTTGCTCTCGGAAAAGGCGTTATTATCGCTCAAAATGAAGCCGAAGCTGTTGACGCTGTACACTCTATCATGGAGGACAAAATTTTCGGCGAAAGCGGTTCAAAGCTTGTTGTTGAAGAATTTCTCACGGGTCCTGAAATTTCCGTGCTTTCCTTTACTGACGGAAACGTTGTAGTTCCCATGATATCGTCAATGGATCACAAGCGTGCTCTGGACGGCGATCATGGTCTCAACACAGGCGGTATGGGTACTGTTGCGCCTAATCCGTACTACACCGAAACTGTGGCTAAAGAGTGCATGGAAAAGATTTTCGTGCCTACAATAAAGGCTATGAAAGACGAAGGCAGGACATTCAAGGGCTGTCTGTACTTCGGATTAATGGCTACACCCAATGGCGTAAAGGTTATAGAGTACAACTGTCGTTTCGGCGATCCCGAGACTCAAGTGGTTCTGCCGCTTCTGAATACCGATCTGGTTGACATTTTTGAAGCGGTCTTTAGGGGTACTCTTGAGGACATTGACATAAAGTGGAAAAGCGAGTGCTGTTCCTGCGTTGTAATGGCAAGCGGGGGTTACCCTAAGAGCTATCCAAAGGGACTCGAAATGTCCGGTATGGACGAAAATGGTCAGGTTAACGGAGTTTTCGTTTACCACGCGGGAACTAAGTACGCAGACGGAAAATTTTACACCAACGGCGGACGGGTCATAGGAGTTACCGCAACCGGAGAGACCTTGCGGGCGGCTTTGGACAAGTCCTACAAAGCGGTGAAAAAAATAAGCTTTGAGAACGCTCACTACCGCACAGATATAGGCAAGCGCGCTCTTGAAGCGGAATAATACTTATAATTGGATAGCTGATATTGCAGCTGATTTACAGTGATATCCGCTTTGCGTTTGATCACCTTTATCCGCGACGGAGCTATACGTATGGCCCTCCAATGGCGGTAGCTCCTCTTCCAAACGTGAGGAGAGTGCTTGATTACGCTTTGACCGAGATACCGGCAGATAAAATTTTCCTCGGTATCCCGAACTACGGCTATAATTGGAAGCTGCCTTACGAAAGGGGCGTGACTGCGGCAGTAACGCTTGGAAACCTTACTGCGGTAGATCTTGCAATAGAAACCGGCAGCGAGATCATTTTTGACGAGCTTTCTCAAAGCCCGTACTTTTACTACACCGACTCAAGCGGTGCGGCGCGGGTCGTATGGTTCGAGGACGTCCGCAGTCTCAGGGGAAAGTTCGAGCTGGTTTCGGAAAAATCCATACGCGGCTGCGGTTACTGGAACCTTATGAGACCTTTTCCGCAGAATTTTTTGCTGTTAAACAGTATGTTCAATATTATAAAAGTGTACGAGGGTTGAACTTCTGTGCTGTCATTTGGCACACAGCATACAAAGAAGTGACGGGCACAGAACAAAAATCGGCGTCAGGACGATGTAAAGCGCAAAATCCCTGCTTCTCATTTTTACAGAGAAACAGGGATTTTTTATAAATTTGCGGAACATACCGGCGGCAGAGGCTGCGTTACGGGTCTTCGGACTGTAAATAGGAAATTTGCGCAGAGTATTATGAAATTATAAAGACGCGGAAATTTTTTTGATCCGATTCTTTTGCTTTATAATATACAGCAGCATTTCACGATTGATTTTTGCTAAGTCCTTATACTCGTTGATACTTTCAAAATACGCTGCGCATATCATTTGAATTGAGCAGACAACATAGTAGACCGCCTGCTTTTCTTCTGCTGTCAAGGGCGCTTCGCTGTTGTAACCGTGTAAAACATCCTCCAGTATTTCGGGAAATTTGTCATACGCATTTTCAACATCATGCTGTTCGGATAATATTCCGGCAGCGCAATAGCAGGGATCCCACAGGCGCACGTTTCGCTCGCTGAGCTCGAAGTCGGCGAATCCGCTTACCTCGCCGCCGGAGAATAAAATATTGCACGGATTGAGATCGCGGTGTATCAGCTGTTTTGGCAGCTTTTCAAACAGCGCGCCGAAATCCCGGATATATTCCTCGAAAAACGAGTCCGCTATACCCATGTTCCACTGGACGTTTTGCTTTTGTACCTTTGGCAGCGCCCACTCTGTTACGTGAGCAAACAGGTTCTGCTCAAAAGGCAGGATATCTTCCTCCACCGCGGCCAGCGCGCTGTGCAGGCGGGCAATGCTTTGTCCGTATTTGAATCCGAAGCCCGCGCAGTCCGCGCCAAAGCGGTCGGCTTTGGAAAGCGGCTCGCCCTTTGTCCTGCGTATCAGAACAAAGCTGTTTTGATCCTCCGTGATATCTCCGCCGTTTATTGTCGGTACGGGAACTGCCGCAGGCAGTCCGTGCTCCGCCATGGCTTTTGCTACCCTGGCGTTCTTCAGCAGAGCTGCTCGGTCTCCCGTCTTAAGAACGTACTCCCTGCCGACCTGCCATATATTGTTTGCCGTTTTTGTGCCGTCAACGATCCTTACCTCATTGATGGGCATATCCTGAGGAACATTCCAATTTTTCAGGACGTTTCGCAATTCTTTTTCTGTAAGCATAGTTAATACCTCCGTTATTGGTTTATGCGTTCCGTAAAGGGACAGATATTTTTTCGGAGAACAACCGTACATACGCAGGAACGCCTTGTAAAATCCGGCGTAGCTGTCAAATCCGTATTCCAGAGCGGCGTCTACCGCTTTCCGATCGGAACCTATTTCCGACAGCGCACGGTCAAGCCGGCGTCTGTTTATATACGCCGCCAGCGGTACGCCGACTGTCTGCGCGAACATACGCTGATAGTGCCATACCGAATAGCCCGCCATATTCGCCAGCTCTTCGGGCGTGATGTCGGTTTTCAGGTTCTGTTCGATGTATTCGACACCTTTTCTTATGATATCTGCGTTTTGCATGAAAGACCTCCTTCCCGGGATAGTTTAATTATATCGCATAAGATCGGCAAAAACATTTCCTGCTGTGCTGTAATTGATGAGAGTATATAAAAAATTTTCAATGAATATTTCACCGCGACATTACCTTAGGCAGTACTGCCACACACGCTGTAATAAAACGGTCATTTTATATTTTATTGCGGTTGCTTTGCCTTGTCAAGAAAAAAATTGCTCTTGGTGTTTTTTTATATAAAAGTATTGAAAAAATCCTGAAACAGTGGTACAATATTAATGTATTTCTTGATTTTTTTGGAAAGGAACGGTTCAGCAAATGGACGCTATATATTCAATGGGCGCGCTGATAAACAGTATACTGCCGATCGAATTCTGGGATCTGATTGACATAGCTGTGCTTACCGTACTCATCTATAAAGGCTTTACGCTTGTAAAAGAAACCCGTGCAGGCGGTCTTATAAGAGGTATTATACTTATTTTTATCGCTTATATGGTAATGGGTACAGTGGGAATGAATGCTATGGCGTATATACTTAAAAACGTTTTCAGCGCGGGACTGATTGCGCTGGTCGTTCTTTTTCAGCCGGAGCTGCGCCGCTCACTGGAAAAAATGGGACACACAAAGGTGTCCAAGCTGTCAGTTTTTTCCTCACTTACGGCGGATTCGGACGATGTGCTTGCCGCTAAATGGAGCACCGCTATAGAGGCTATCTGCGATGCGTGCGAGGACTTGTCAGCAACCACAACGGGCGCGCTTATTGTTATAGAACAGGATTCCAAGCTGGGCGAGCAGATAGATACCGGCACGGTACTGAACGCCGCCCCCTCAAAGGAGCTTTTCGGAAATATCTTCTATCCCAAGACTCCGCTTCACGACGGCGCGGTAATAATGCGCGACGGTATTATCCTTGCGGCGGCGTGCTTTCTTCCCAAACCTCAGAAGGAGGAGACCATAAATAAGGCTCTCGGTTCGAGACACCGTGCCGCTATAGGTATGAGCGAAAATTCCGACGCGCTGATAATTGTTGTTTCAGAAGAGACGGGAACTATTTCCGTTGCTGAGAACGGGGACCTGAAGCGGGGCTATACGAGGGACAGTCTCAAAAAGCTGCTGAGGACAAAGCTGCTCCCCGAAAAAAATACTAAGCAGAAGCCTTCGGGACGCGGCAAGTCCGATGACGGCGGGGAAAAGGATACGTCCTTCAAACCGTTCAGAAAAAAGAAATTTACCGATAAGATATAACTTTCGGTTATATATATACTGCGGAAAGGAGCAGGACATAAAATATGGGCGCACTGGATATCCCAAAGGGTATTTTTAAAAGGATCGGCATATTCTTTTCAAGACTTTTTGAAAAGGATGTGGTAGTAAAAATAACGTCGCTGGCGGCGGCAATAGTGATATGGTTCGTTATTTCGGTAAGCGCGTATCCAACGATGAAAAAGCCTGTTTACAGCGTTCCGGTTCAGATAGCTCTTGAGGGGACTTACGCTGATTCAAACGGACTTCAGGCTATGTCTGTTTCGGCTGAAACAGTCAACATTGTTGTGGAGGGAAACCGCGAACAGGTGGGAAACCTTACGGCGGATGAGCTGATAGCTGTAGCTTCTGCTGAAAACGTAATGTACGCCATAGAATACAATCTGCCGCTGGAAATAATATGCCCGTCGGGAAAAGAATTCAAGGTAGAAAGCATAGAGCCGTCCTCGGTAACGGTAGACTTTGACAAGATCATTTCAAAGGAAATTGAGATAGTTCCCGAGCTTTCGGGCGTATCCGCCGCTGACGGATACTTTATAGACGGCGAGGACAGCGTTGCGGTGGTGCCCAATATCGTTACCGTAACGGGGCCTGCCGAGGTCGTTGAAAGTATAACAAAAGCTTCCGCCGTGGTAAGCGAGGACGCTTTGCTGACAAAGACGGAGGATTTCAGAACAAGTGCGGTCAAGCTTTACAGAGGAACGACAGCAGTGTCCGACGAGGAAAAGGAAAATCTTTCATTGGACAAGACCGATTTTACCGTTCATGTTCCCGTTTACGGAAAGAAGACAGTCAAGCTGAATGTACGAATAACGAACGCTCCGGACAGCTTCAATACTGAAAAATTCAGGGAAAAGCTTGAATTGTCGGTGGATGAGATAGAGGTAGCCGTTCCAAACGAGCTTGCAAGAGAAAATGAAATGGGAAATGAAGTTCTGGATATAGGCGTTATTGATATGCGCGAGGTGGACATCGGCAAGGAGTTCACGTTCGCGGTGGACAGCTTCCTGCCTGAGGGCTATCTGGACAGGAACGAGATAGGAACGGTAACGGTAAGGTGTCCGTCAGAGGGACTTGTAAAACGGGCAATACACATAACAAACACATCTATACAGCTTGTAAACGTTCCGGGAAGGTTTGACTTCAAGATAATTACCTCCGGTCTTATGCCCATGTTTATCGGCTCGGAGGAGTCTATGGAGCAGATAACCTATATCGATGTTATCGCTCAGGTGGATATGCTTAACGGTCTGAACGTGGAGGAGGGCGAGAGCTATCTTAAGCCGCCTGTTACGTTCAGCATACCCGCGTTTGACGACGTTTGGTGCATAGGAACCGAGGACGGCGCTCTGTCTCCGAGAGTTACCGTTCAGGTAAAGGCTAAGGAGGACTAAGCTTTGGCGGTAATTATTTCTCAGGTAAAGACTCCCGTCACGGCGGCGGGGGAGGAAATAGTAGGAACAGCATTAAAAAAGGCGGGACTTGCTCCTGCCGCCGTTTTAAGGAGCGGAGTCAGGAAAACCTCCCTTGACGCCCGCGATAACAGCCGAATATGCTTTGTGTCCTCGGTCTGGGCGGAGCTTGGGGACGAAGCTGCCGAGCGCCGCTTGTGCGAAAGAAAATCGTTCTGCGATTATGTTTCGGAAGAAGAAGTAAAAATTCTGCCCGACAAAATCTCATCGGACAGAACTGATGGCAAAAATAAAAAGGTGGTTATCGCGGGCTTCGGTCCCGCAGGGATGTTTGCCGCCCTTACGCTGGCGGAATACGGCTTCGAGCCTATTGTCGCCGAACGTGGCGGGGATGTTGACGAGCGGGAGGAAACGGTTCGGAAATTCCGCAGCGGCGGAGAGCTTGACGTTTCCACCAATATCCAGTTCGGCGAGGGCGGCGCGGGAACTTTCTCCGACGGAAAGCTGACCACGCGCATAAACGACCCTCTTTGCAGATATGTTCTGGAAAGGTTTGCCGAGCACGGCGCTCCGGAGGAGATACTCTATAAGGCAAAGCCGCATATCGGTACTGATATGCTTCGGGAAGTACTGAAAAATCTCCGAAAAAAAATAATCGCTCTCGGAGGACAGGTGCGTTTCCACACGGCTTTGACAGATATTTCCTCCGAAAACGGACGGTTGAGAACCGTGACTCTGAACGGCTCTGAGGAAATACCATGCGACGCGCTTATACTTGCGGTAGGACACAGCGCCCGGGATACATTTGAAATGCTCTCGGACAAAAAAATTTTTATTGAGCCGAAGCCGTTTTCAGTTGGAGCAAGGATAGAACACACGCAGGAGTCAGTTAACCGCTCTCTTTACGGCAAGCAGTGGGACAACCCAAATCTTCCGCAGGGGGAGTATCAGCTTTCCTATCGTACAAACGGACGGGCGGTCTACACGTTTTGTATGTGTCCCGGAGGAGTTGTGGTTCCTGCCGCAAGCGAGAGGGAGACTGTCGTTACAAACGGAATGAGCGAGTTTGCTCGGAACGGAGCAAATGCAAATTCGGCGCTGGTAGTATCGGTGTCTCCGGAGGATTTCGGCAAAAGTCCTTTGGACGGAGTGAAATTTGTACGAAGTATTGAGAAAAAGGCGTACAGCCTTGCTTTGAACGGAGGAAAATATTTTGCTCCGGCTGCGGCTGCGGGAAGCTTTTTGAACGGCGGAGGTTCCCTGAAAGGTGCGTCGGTAAGTCCCACATATTCTCCGGGAGTTACCGAGTGCAGCTTTGACGAGCTTTTTCCAGGCTATATCACGGATATGATGAGGATAGGACTGCAAAATTTTTCCCGTAAAATGAAATGCTTCGGAGACTCGGGCGCGGTACTTACAGCTCCCGAAACGAGAACGTCCTCTCCGGTGAGGATAACCCGGGGCGAGAGCATGGAATCGGCGTCTTTGAAAGGCTTGTATCCCTGCGGAGAGGGCGCGGGATACGCCGGAGGTATAATGTCCGCCGCTGTGGACGGAGTAAGGTGCGCTCTGAAAATTATTGAAAAATAAACAACGGGTATGTGTGATTTTAATGGAATTTACTTTTGAAGTGATACAGGCAATAACTAATATTTTTGTGATATTTGGCGTAATTATTGCATTAAAGCAGTTAATTATGAGCTGAAAAATTGCATCGGCAGATATGGAGAGAAGAAAAAAAGAAGCGACTGTAACGTTTACTTGTGAAGTTCTTTCGCAATTGGACGTGCTTAAAACTTCACTTGAAAATCACGGCACAATAGCTTATAAAGAGTATATTGTTAATAAAGCATTGCAGGGGGATCATTAAACAATATTTAAGACTTTGGGAATCTACAGCCATATGTTTGAGGAAACTCGGGTAAAATCCTGCAATGCTATAACGGACGCATTAAAATTCAATCAATAGTTCAAAACAACGGACAAAACTCAAAAGCGAAAAAACAGAAAGTCCACAAACGGCTTTGTTACGCCATTTGCGGACTGTATTCTGGTGCGAGTAATGGGACTTGAACCCATACGTCAAAGACACACGCCCCTCAAACGTGCCTGTCTGCCTATTCCAGCACACTCGCATTTTTGCATTTACTCTTGACGACTTATTTATTATATCATATTGAAATTGACCTGTCAAGTATTTTTTGCATTTTTTTATGAATTTTTTATTAATCTTTTAAACCGAGTTGGTGTGAAGTTGTAGCTGGCGCGTTATAAATTTTGCCGGTTGATCTTAGAGTTGTTTTGCAAAAGCTACTGCGCGTATTTTATATACACGCTCCGCATAAACTTTTAATGAGTATTGTTCGGAAGGAACTTTTCCGAAAGGAGCGATCACATGAATCTGAAAGCGCAGATAAATGCTTTGAATCTGTTGTACAAAATCGTTAACGGAGGAGAGATATCGGAACTCACACCGCCGAAGCCCAAATTCAAGCCTGCTAAAAATGAAGGCAAGTTTGAGGAGCTTCTTCCGGAACAAACGGGAGTCCGATCGGAGGGACTGCTGAAAATGATATCGAATATATCGGAAAGCGCGGGTATCCGCCCTCATTCAATCATAGTGTTGAAAGACGGCAAGATTATTGCCAAAGCTGACTGGAAACCGTTTTCTTCACGGTATCTGCATGTTTCTCACTCTCTTTGCAAAAGCGTTACGGCTATGGCTGTTGGTATTGCCGTAAAAGAAAAATACCTTTCCGAGAATGATAAAATAACAGATATTTTCAGAGACAAACTTCCCGATACTGTTCATGAGCAAATTAATAAAGTTACCGTAAAACACTTGCTTACCATGTCGAGCGGAGTAAAATTTAATGAAGCAGGCGCTGTTTCAGGAGACGAATGGATAAAAAAATTCCTTTCGTCGGAAGTGATGTTTGAGCCGGGCAGCGATTTCAGATACAACAGTCTTAACAGCTATATGCTTGCTGCGGCGGTTTGCGGACGAACCGGTCTCACGCTTTCGGAATACCTCGGCAGAAAGCTTTTTACGCCAATGGGAATAACGGACTTTTACTGGGAGAAGTCTCCCGACGGAATAGAAAAAGGCGGCTGGGGACTTTACATGAGCATTTACGACTACGCCAAACTGGGGCAGCTTTATTTGAACGGCGGAATATGGAACGGCGTAAGCCTTGTCCCGGGGGAATGGGTAAAAAAATCTGTTTCTCCGCTTATATCCAAACCGAACAGCCCCTGCTACGAGGGTTACGGATATCAGACATGGCTGTCCAAAAACAGGGATGGCTTCGTTTTCAGCGGAATGTTCGGTCAGAATGTTTTTGTTTTTCCGAAGCGTAATATGGTAATTGCTTTAACGGCGGGAAGCTCTAACCTTTTCCCGCCGTGCAGAACCATGGACATTATCACCGATTTTATTGAGAACGGAAAAAATTTCAGCCGCGATCCCATAAAGGATTTTCGTTACGGAAATGCCGCCGTTCTGCGTAAGGCTCTTGCCGGAGCGCGGTTTGGAAAGCCGCTTCATTCCGAAAGCGGCACGGGTATTCTTGCGCGGCTCAGAAAAAGTCTTTTAGGAGGTAAAGCAGCAGAAGCCGCTATGGAAGCGGTTCAGCTTCTTAACGGCGTTGAAGTTGATTTTGAAAAAAACAGGGCTGGTCTTGCTCCGGTTCTGATACAGGTCATGAACGGAAGCTTTGCGGGCGGCATTGAAAAGGTCGTGTTTGAAATAAGAGGCTCGGCAGAACAGTCCCGAAGCCTGGCTGATCTTATGCCGGCAAGCAAGCGTTTTATAAGCAGTTCGGCTCGCGGTATGCGCGCAAAAGGCGGTGTACAGGCGATTCAGACTGTCTATGGTATTGGAAAGACCGCTTCAATGCGCGGAGGTTTATCCGTTCGTTTTGAGAGCAGGGGAAAAACAGTGCGAGTTCCGGTCAGCTTTTCGGACGATCCTGCATATTTTGATTTTGAAAACGGCGGCGGCAGCTACCTTGTAGGCGTAAACGGCAGCTTCACTACCGATGAGGACGACGTTCCGGTACTCAAAATAACCATGTGTTTTGTCGAGACTTCCTGTACAAAAGCTTTGAAGTTTATTTTTGAACCGGACGGAGTAACGCTGAAAATGCGTGAAAGTCCTCAGCTTTACGGCGCGATAGATGAAGCGGCGGAAATGGTTATGCCTTCTCTCGGAAAGGGTGCGAAAAAAACTCTTGAAGCCATTCTCGAAACCGACGCCGCCGAGTATAAAATAAAAAGCTTTCTGGAACCCACGCTCAGAGGGAAGATTGTTTATACCGAAGATATGTAGCTATCACAAATTTTTTTCCATATGTATATGGGGGCAAAATTCGTCGTTGTAGACCTCTCCGCTTGTTTTGTAACCCAGCTTCTCATAGAATCCCGTGACCCTGCATTGGGCTGACAGCGCTGTTCTTTCCGATCCCAGCTCCCGAGCCTTTTCTTCAAGAAGCCTTACTGCTTCCGCGCCGAGTTTATTTCTGCGGAAATCTTTGCGTACCGCTATTCTTCCAATGGTGCAGACTCCGTTTTCGGGGGGGAATATCCGTCCCGCGGCAGCAGGTATACCGTTCTCGAATAACACAAGGTGTAAACATAGATTATCCGATTCGTCAAACTCGTTTTTGAAACCTTGCTCCTCAACAAAAACTTCTGTGCGTATAAGCTTCGCTTCACTGGGAAGCGTACTGTAAAATTTGTATTCATAAATCATATCAGGTGATCCTTTCTCTGAAAAGTACGCTGTCCTTGACATCGGGTGCAAAGTATTATATAATAGTACTTGTAAATTTCTGTAAAGGAGCTGTTACGAAATGAAAAGCCGGATCTATAACCTTTTCTCAAAATCATTTCCTGAGTTTTCTATTAGCGAGGACGTCTTTTTCAGGCTTCTTGACTTTGATAATTGTACTGTTATTCCATGTTATGACGAAGGAATACTTGCAGGCTGTTCGGTTGTCCAAGGAAATTGTATCCGTCTTTTGTGCGTCAGTCCCGATCACCGTAGAACGGGCATAGGTACCTCCCTGCTTTGTGACAGCGAAAAGCTTATTGCAGAAAAAGGTTTTAAGCAAGCTATCCTCGGAGGACGTGATTCAGGGCTTTTTATCGGTGAGACAGTTCCCATGAAGCAGCCTGAAGACAGTAAAACCTTTTGGGAGCGCAAAGGGTACGCTTTTGATGACGGCTGCATTGAAATGAAAATGCCGCTTGCAGAATTTAACTTCAGCGGGCTTAATATTCCGGCATGTCCAGTTGAGACTGTTTTCGGCTACATTGAAAAAAACGAACGTAACGATCTGCTTAGTGCTGTCAGTGAGGTAGATTCCGACTGGGTGCAGTATTTTACACCTGAAAGTCCGGTGTTTGCAGCAAGGCTTAATGGAAAAATTGCCGGGTTTTGTATGATCGACGAAAATGCCGATACTATTATAAGCAACGGGAGCAACAATGTGTGTTCTATTGGCTGCGTGGGAGTAATACCGGAAATGAGAAAAAACGGGATCGGGCTTTCAATGGTTGCCAAAGCAGCCCATATAGCCAAGTGCGATGGCTGCACCGATGCGTTTATCCACTATACATATCTGGATAAATGGTACGGAAGACTGGGATTTAAAACGTTTCTTCGATACCGCTTCAGCGAAAAGAAACTGTAAAAATTATTTAACATACTTATAACGATTTGTTCTTGGTTCTAATGTAGTTCAGAAGTCCGGTACAGCCGCTGTAAATATCATCGAAAGCGATATCAAAGCGTCCGCTGTACCAGGGATCGGAAATATCTCCTCTGCGGTCTGTGAAGTCCAAAAGCTTGTGTATCTTTCCGTCGGGATCGTTTCCGAAAATACGAATTATATTACGCATATTGTTTCCGTCCATAACGATAAACATATCGTACTTGCCATAGTCGCTTTTTTTGAGCTGAACAGCGCGTTTGTCGCCGCAGGGAATACCGCGGCGGCTTAATTCTGCCTTTGCGGGAGGATATATCGGATTGCCTATTTCCTCTGTGCTTGTAGCGCTTGAGGCTATATAAATATCCGCTTCCGGATTTTCTTTTTTTACAAGGTCTTTCATTATAAATTCAGCAGTCGGAGAACGGCATATGTTGCCGTGGCAGACGAAAAGTATCTTAATCATAACAAACATTCCTCCTATAACTATCTGATAATAATGTAGCATTTCAAAATTCAAACACAAAATAAAACCTTTGCACAAGCGACTGCTTTTATGGTATCATACTCTTGTACAAAGATATGAAAAAATTATACCATAAAATCATGAAAATTCAATGACAGGCAGATGAAAAATAATCCTTCAAACCGCAGCACTCACGTCCTGCGCGTCTGCGTAAAAAATGCCGCACACTCCAATCACAGCAAATCTATAAACCTCGTTTCCGCGGTACCGTCCTCATATTCAAAGATCACCGCAATGCCCACCTGCACGTTCGCCACTTTTTCAAATTCTCCGAGGCGATCTGCGCCGAAAAGGTGTAGCTTCCCCAGCTTACCTGTTATTTGACAGGCAAATTATTTTAAAAATTGACCTCCGCTTAAGCAGCGAAGGTCAATTTTGAATGATTATGATACTGATTTTACCCACATCTGAGAAATTATATCCGTGTATTCCTCGGTAGACTGTTTTGCTGCTTCCGCCCAGCTCATTCCGGTATCGGCTTCAAATGTTGCCATTGACTGGATTAGAAGATTTACCTGCGTATTGCTTATACTGTAACCGTCAGAGGTTTCAAAACGTTCGATCTCGTAATAACTACTATAGTATTGATTCTGAACCGTAACAGTATCACCGCCGCTGCCGTAAGAAATTACAAGATTATTTCCTTGTCTGCTGAATACGATATCCTCCGCTGAAATATCTTCGCCGAAAATGACCTTGTCTGCCTTGCTGTTTGAAGTATTTAAGACATAATCCTCAATAATATCGTTTCCGTCCCACGGATTGAAGATGTAAGTATCATTGTCCCGGCCTCCGTAAAGTATATCGTCTCCCTTGCCTCCGATTAATGTATCGGTTCCTTCGTATCCGTACAGTTCGTCAGCTCCGTCCGAACCGACAAGCGTATTGTTTTTATTTCCGTATCCGCTTGTATGATCTTCAATTTTTCCGCTTCCATGAATTGTCTGCGCAACATTCAGGAGATCGTTGATAGTACGTTTAGTTCCATCGGCAAACTCAAAATTCTCCACCCAGTAGTATTCATTGGAATACTGATTTATCAAAGTAATGCTGTCATTCTCGCTGTACCTCACTATCATGTTGTTTCCGCTGCGCTCTACTTTAATATCTTCTGCTGAAATACCTTCGCCGAAGATTACCTTGTCTGCCTTGCTGTTTGAAGAAGTTGGAACATAATCCTCAATAATATCGTTTCCGTCCCCCAGATTGAAGATGTAAGTATCATTGTCCCGGCCTCCGTAAAGTATATCGTCTCCCTTGCCTCCGATTAATGTATCTGCTCCGGAACCACCGTCAAGTATATCGTTTCCGTCTCCTCCGTAAAGAGTGTCATTTCCTTCATATCCGTAAATTTCATCAGCTGTGTCAGATCCCATAAGTGTAGTATTTTTGTTTCCGTATCCTCCTGTGTAGTCCTTGATAACTCCGCTTCCGGTTATTGTCTGAGAGTAATTGTTGAGCAGATCGTTAATCGTACGTTTAGTTCCATCGGCAAACTCGAAGTTCTCTACCCAGTAGTATTCATTGGAATACTGATTTATCAAAGTAATGCTGTCATTCTCGCTGTACCTCACTATCATGTCGTTTCCGCTGCGCTCTACTTTAATATCATCTGCTGAAATACCTTCGCCGAAAATGACCTTATCCGCCTTGCTGTTTGAAGTATTTAAGACATAATCCTCAATAATATCGTTTCCGTCTCCCAGATTGAAGATGTAGGTATCATTGTCCCGGCCTCCGTAAAGTATATCGTCTCCCTTGCCTCCGATTAATGTATCTGCTCCGGAATTACCATAAAGTATGTCGTTATTATTTGAGCCGATAAGAAAATCGCCATTACTTGTACCATCAAGCGGATTCTCTCCGTCAGAAACATAACTGTTAGGCATAACCTTTGCAATTTCTGCTGCATACTCAACGGATATTGCCGCATAATTCATAATAAATGCATTGATACCATTTATTCCTCCGTTGTCAAGGTACTGAACATATCTCGCAACTTCCGCAAGCGTTTTCTTCACATTTTCATCGCCGTTTTCAAGCTGATACTCCAATATGTAGTTAACAAGATCGGCATTAAGTGTTTTCGTACCGTCCCCGTTTTCGGTATATCTGAGCAGTGCGGCATAGTCCTTAATAAACGTCTGCGCGTTAAGCTCGTTGAAGTACATATTCAGCAGATCCTGATACGCCGATTTTAGTATTGGCGCTGCGTCTGAATGAGGATTTGCCCCTGATGTACCGACATATTTTTCACCCAGCATTGCTTCGATAACAGCAAGCTGTCTTGCGTCAATGTACGAGCCGCGGCTGTTTGCTGCAATATTTTTTGCTCCGCTGATAAAGAACAGTATCTGCTCCGTAATTGCAATACGCTTGTCCGCATCTTCCTCAGAAATAAAGCTTTCAACCAGCTCTTTAAGCTCTCCTGTTTCATCGAGAGCCATTGCGTTCCTCAGGGAATACACGTTGCCGATACTTTTTACATCTGGAAGCGCGGCTATTTCGTCCGGAATCTCAATATCAAGCCTGTCCACCGTGTCGAACAAATCGGAGGACACCCAAAGCTCGCCAATACCGCTTGTTGTGCCGTCCTCGCGGGTAAAGGTCGCCGTGTTTTCGATTGTCGCCTCCGTGCCCGTTTCGGCGTTCACATTTTCATAGCCAAGGTTAATTGAAATTATTCCAAGCTCTGCAAGGGTTTTCATTTCGCCCTCGCCGGAAATTCCGTTCCCGTCGGCGTCGACCCAAACGCGCAGGCTGTCAAAGATCTCGTCGTCAGCGTCGATAACGCCGTCGCCGTTGCTGTCATATTGGGCAAGAGCCTCAAAGCCGTTTTTCGCTTTTGTACCGTCGGCAAGCAAGGTTTGGTCGCCGAAAAGCTCGCCGCCGTCGTCGATTGCGCCGTTGCCGTTGAGGTCAAGACAGAGAAAACCGTCTTTTTTCGTCCAGTTGATTTTTTCGGCAAAACCGTTTTTGTCAAGGTCGAAATTTGCGCCGTTTTCTTTGGTTTCAACGTTAAAACTGTCGCCGTCGAGGTCGAGGATTAGCGGGTCATAGCGGGTCGTGCGGGCAGTATGAAGCTTTTTAACTGTATCTTTTGTTATTTTTCTTGTTGGTTCATGCGGAGTTATTTCCTTTCCATATTTTAAATCATCATATAGCTCCTTAAACCAATCGCCAGCTTCTCCAATTATATTTGATATATGTGCCGAAAATTCATCAAATCCATCTTCAAACCAATTATGTTCTTCTGCATACTGTTTCACAACATCTTCCCAGTTGTTGTATACGGTTAAATCTATTTCACCGGTTATTGGGTTAATTAATCCTATATCATAGAATATTTCATCTATTTGATTTATTTTTTTTATTTCACGTAATGCTTCCAAAATATTAAATTTTGTATCAACATAATTATCAAATTCTTCTTGCGTGCAAATAACACCATTATTGAATAATTCAAAAGCTTCTAATTCAAATGTTCTTTTATTTACAATTTTATCGTTTATATCTGTATTAATAATGTCAACAAACCAATTAGTTTGATCTACAATGCAACCGCCTAACCAACTAGGGATTTTCCCATCTAAATAGCCAGATGCATATGAAAAAATATTTATAATAGCCTCTCTTTGTTCTGGAGACCCATTTTCACATGCATAGTATGCTTGACAAGCATTATAAAAATCTACGCCCGTACTTACATCGTTTAAAATAGTTTCAATTTTGTCTAATTTTTCCTCAAATTCTTTAAATTTCTTATTAATCTTTTTTATCGTCATAATTATTTCTCCTTAATATTATTTGTTATAAAAAAAGCATTCATTTTACCATTAGAATCAAAATTAATAAACAACTGATTTTGATCTTCAAACATATACCTCAACTGATTCTCATGTGCATTAATTATATTAGAATCGCCTAATATTTTCTTAACATCTTCAAGTGTACTATTAGATGTTATTCCCATAATTTCAAAATCTGGTAATTCTCTATTAAACCCACCTAAATAAAGTTTTACAATATTTTTATTTATTAGATCCTCATTATTTCCATAAAAATAAACAGCAGCAACATATTTATTTTTATAGTATAGTTCACTACCTGTTTGATTAGACGACTGAATATAACAATAAACATCAGATAATGAATAATCTTTTCCCAAGTCCGAAACATTACAAGGCAAAGATATTTGCTTACCGTATATTTTAATGTCGCTAATCAAATCCTCCATAGTCCAATCAGTAATTTCAAATTCAGTAACAAATTGAGTTTCTTCTTGATTAACTGGAACCGTTGTTTCACTGACAGTTTGAATGGTACTTTTTGTTTCCGCGCTGACGTCAGTTTCGACTAATTTCTCACACCCGGAAAAAGCAAGGGTTATGAGCAGTATGCCGACCAATATCAACGCCTGCTTAAGTCGTTTTCGTTCAAAAAAACATTTGCGTTTAATTTTTGTCATATTATCTGCCTCCAATTTAATTTTTTGTGAGTTGCGCTGTTTTACTACTACAGTATATGCCATTAATTGGCGAAGATTTTACGAAACTATGTCGAACACCCTCTTTCTTTTTAAATTATAACGGCTTGTCCAGTTGATTTTTTCGGCAAAACCGTTAAAGAAAAAATATATGTCAAATCATTTAGTTATTCCAGTAAATTCCACTATGATTGTTTTTATTATTTTATGATATCACACAATTGGATATTTGTCAATAGCAAGTCAAATAATTTTCATAATTTATACATTGTTACAAATTTAACCACTTATTTAAAAAAATTATTTACGTACGGTAAACAAAAGTTGCAGAAATGAGAAAAGAATAAACTAAAGGAACTGTTGCGGTATGCGGCAGCTCCTTTAGCTTATGAAACAAGAATTTATTTTGACAAATCAATATTTCTTACAGCGTCCCGAACTTTCAGCACAAAGGACGGAGATACCGACAATTCGTCGATTCCCATTCGCAGAAACCTTTCTGTCAGATCGGTATCCGCGCCCAACTCACCGCAGATACCTATCCATGCGCCGTGCCTGTGGGCGTTCTCTGTACTCATTTCGATGAGCCTCAGCACTGCCTCATGGTGATTGTCAACAAACTGTTCTATATCAGGATTCTGCCTGTCACATGCAAGAGTGTACTGGATGAGATCATTAGTACCTACGCTGAAAAAATCCACCATTGGAGCAAGCTTATCACTTATAACAGCTGCTGCGGGAGTCTCTATCATGATTCCAAGCTCGGTCTTTTCGGAGTACTCAATACCTTCGGCCTTAAGCTCAGACTTTACGGCATCGCATATTCCAAGGATTTTTTCTACCTCCGAAACATTTGTTATCATGGGGAACATTATTCCCAAACTTCCGTAAACAGAAGCTCTGTACAATGCCCGAAGCTGAGTTCTGAAAATGTCCGGACGGGTCAGACATATGCGTATCGCACGGTATCCCAGAGCAGGGTTTTCCTCCTTTTTCAGGTTGAAATAATCGCACCTTTTATCCGCTCCTATATCGAGTGTACGGATAATAACCTTTTTACCCGCCATACTTTCAAGAACCTTTTTGTACGCGGTAAACTGCTGTTCCTCGGTTGGGAAATCGCTGTTTTCAAGATACAGAAATTCGCTTCGGAAAAGTCCAATCCCTCCCGCGTCGTTGGCAAGGACTTTGCCTATGTCCCCGACGCTGCCGATGTTTGCGTAAATGTTAATCTTACGTCCGTCGAGAGTGATATTTTCCTTGCCTCTGAGTTCCTGCAAAAGACGCTTTTTTTCTTCATCAGCGCGCTGTTTTTCAAGATATTTTTTGCAGGTTCCGTCATCCGGTTCCACAAATATTTCTCCCGTAAAACCGTCCACAATAGCTTTGCAGCCGTCTTGGATATCGTTCAGAAAATTGTCCCCTGCCCCTATTACCGCGGGAATATTCATATTTCTTGCAAGTATCGCTGTGTGGGAATTGGATGAGCCGTGAGCCGTTACGAACGCCAGAACCCTGTCTTTGTCAAGTGAGACCGTCTCGCTGGGAGCCATATCGGAAGCACAGATTATGACCTTTTCGTCGGAGAAATTTCCCTTTGAAGTTTCTCCCGTAAGGTTGCTTATAATTCTGTTTGAAATGTCCCGAACATCGGCGGCACGGGCTTTCATGTAAGCATCGTCCATGGAACTGAACATCTCTGCGAAATTGTCCGCAGTCACGGCAACGGCATACTCTGCATTGACGCTTTGCGTTTCGATTATGTTGTTTATTGATTCGTTGTAGTCCTCGTCGTCCAGCATCATCTGATGTATCTCGAAAATGGCAGCATTAGCCTCGCCGACCTCTTTCAAAGCTTTGTCGTATATTTCCTGAAGCTGGCTCAGCGACGAGGCTTTAGCCTGTTCAAAGCGGGATTTTTCACCGTCCGTATCATCAACGCGTACGCGCTTTACCGCCGCTTCGGGCTTATTTAAAAGCGAAATCTTTCCGATAGCGATCGCTCCGTAAACGCCCTTGCCCTGATAACTTTTCATAGTCTGACCTCCTTGATGAATTTTTACGGCCTCCGATCAAAGGTTTGCCTTAAAAAACTCCTCCATTGCCGCAGCGGCAGTTTCCTCGTCAGCGCCCTCTACGGTAACGTTAACAGTGTCGCCGCATTTAACGCCCATGCCCATAATCGCCATAAGCTTGGTCGCAGCGGCAGTTTTGCCGTCCTTTTCAAGAGTAACGACGCTCTGGAATTCCTTTGCCTTTTTTGCGAGCAGGCCCGCCGGTCTCGCGTGGATGCCTATTTCGTCCTTAATAGTGTAGCTGAAATTTTTCATTATAATTTTCTCCTCAGTTGATTTTTAATATTTTGCTGCCTGCTGAAATTTTCCCCTGCGCGGCAGCTGCAATAGCCGAATAGTCGTCAGTATTTCCGATAATAAGCGGCGTAGTAACTTTATAGCCCTCGGCTTTGATAGCTTCAATATCAAAGGTTATGAGCAGATCGCCCCTTTTGATCTCCTGACCGTCAGAAACATGGGACTCAAAATGCTTTCCGCCGAGCTTTACAGTGTCTATACCAATATGCAGCAGCACTTCCGCTCCGTCCGACGAAAGAATATTTACCGCGTGTTTCGTATCGAAAACGGAATCCACTTTTCCGTCGCATGGAGCATAAAGCTTGCCTTCAGAAGGCTCTACCGCAATTCCTTCGCCAAGGATCTTCTGGGAGAAAACGTCATCCTCCACGTCCTCAAGATCTACGACCGCACCGTTAAGATGTGAGTACATCATAATTTCAGCTGTTTCCTCGTGAGCTGATTTTTCCTGCGGCTGCGTTTTTTCTTCGGTAAACTCAGGAGACGAATTTCCGAGAACTCTGTCAGGATCGTTTGACTGAGGCGAATCCATAAACGCTTCAAGATTTGATTTTACAACGGAAACTCTCGGACCGTAAATAACCTGCACTCCGTTGCCCTTGCGGATAACTCCCGACGCGCCGCTTTCTTTAAGCAGACTGTCGGTCACCTTTTTAATGTCTATTACTGTGATCCTGAGCCTTGTGGCGCAGCAGTCCACATCGGAAAGATTTTCCTTTCCGCCAAGTCCTTTAAGGATAAGCGCGCTCACGGTATCGTCAGAGCTTCCGCCTGCTTTGTAGGATTTTGCGGCTTCAACGTCGCTTCTGCGGTAAAGCTTCGGCTCGATGTCGTCAGCCTCACGTCCGGGAGTTGCCAGGTTCATTTTTGTTATCATAAAGTAGAACACAAAGTAGTACACAACCGCATAGATAAGACCGATTACTACTATCCATATCCAGTTTGTCTTATGATTGCCCTGCAAAATTCCGAAAAGCGTAAGGTCTATTGCGCCGCCGGAAAATGTCATTCCCACGCCGACGTTGAATATATGCATAAGCATATAGGACAGACCCGCAAGAACACAGTGTACTCCATACATAAGAGGAGCAACAAAAATAAACGTAAATTCAAGAGGCTCTGTGATACCTGTAAGCATTGAGGTAAGCGCCGCCGAAAGAAGCAGACCGCCGACTACCTTTTTCTTTTCGGGACGTGCGGTTTTGTACATTGCAAACGCCGCCGCAGGCAGACCGAAGATCATGAACGGGAATTTGCCCGACATAAATCTTGTTGCCGATACGGAGAATACGTCTGTGGACTTTGAAGCAAGCTCTGCGAAGAAAATATTCTGTGCTCCCGTAACAACGCTGCCGTCGATCATCATTGAACCGCCAAGCTCAGTCTGCCAGAACGGCATATAGAAAACATGGTGCAAACCGAATGGGATAAGCGCGCGTTCCAGTATACCGTATATCCACGTTCCCGCATAGCCGGAATTGAGAACCAGCCCCCCGAGCTTTGAAATGCCGAGCTGTACAAACGGCCACAGGTAGAACATTGCAATACCGACGATAAGATAAACCACCGTACAAACAATAGGTACAAATCTTGTTCCTCCGAAAAATGAAAGCACCTGCGGAAGCTCGGTCTTGTAAAATTTGTTGTGAAGCGCGGCAACTCCCAGACCAACTATGATGCCTCCGAAAACACCCATTTGCAGGGTAGTTATTCCGAGTGCCGAAGTGGTTGAGTTTTCCGTCATTGCCTCAACGCCGCCCTTTGCCATGATAAGGACGCTTATAGCTGTATTCATTACCAGATACGCTATAGCTCCCGAAAGAGCCGCTACCTCTTTTTCTTTTTTTGCCATGCCTATTGCAACGCCCATTGCAAACAGCAGCGCAAGGTTGTCAAAAACAGCGCTTCCTGTCCTGCTCATTATGTCCAATATTGTGTAAAGTACGCCGCCCTCGTAGATCACTCCGCCAAGGTTATAGGTCTCGATGGTTGTTGGATTCGTGAAAGAACTGCCTATTCCAAGCAGAAGTCCGGCAACAGGCAGCAGCGCAATTGGAAGCATAAAAGAACGTCCTACGCGCTGTAATACGCCAAAAATTTTATCTTTCATAAAGGCTCCTCCTTAAATTTTTATATTTGATCGCCGCTTGGTACCGGCAGCGGCGATTCAGCCTTTTCGGTATGTTTATTCGCTGACATTTCTCAGACGCATAGCAATGGTAAGAAGTTCATTCTCCGTCGGTATTTTTTAAAATTTTTCATAACATAGTCCTGTATGCATTTTGCGCATTTGTAATATTTTTTTAATTTCAATTTAATAAGCAATAATATGTCCTCATTGCGGCTGAGAACATTGGGAATCCTGGAAATTGCACAAACGCTTTGCAAGAAATTTCATATGCACCAAAAAGCGGCCGTATGCTATAGATGACTTTTCAATTTTTACCGAATAAATAAAACGTATCAGTGATCTCCATACAGCCGTTTATCATCTTTGTAATATAAGGTACCTGTCCCATATTTGTGCCCATTCTTGCGTTGATTATGTGCATTGCGATAAAACCCGCCTCGTTGCCGTTAAACTCAACACCAAATTTTTCTTTTATCTCTCCGAACAATACCGTCCGAGGACAAGCTCATCGGAAAAATAATCGTATATTTGGTAAATAAGATGATTGGTAAATTTTTTTGCACTCTATTGCAAAAGCAATGTGATCCGAAAGAGTTATTATGGGCAAACTATTCAGTGTAACATTCACACGTTCTGAAATTCCGAAATATACAAGGTCGCCCGTTACTTTAATATATTCATACGATATCTCCGCCATGCACTCAATAAATTTTTTCCGAATCCCACGCCTTTGCCAGAAACTATTTGTTCCTTGCTCTTTTCGTCAAATACCGTTTTAATTATAAAACAACGTAAGTAAGCCATTTGAACGGTATGATGTTTTTATTAAAACGATATTTTAACGCCCAGAACAACAAAAAGGCATTTCCGGTTGATTTCTAAAAAATCAGCCGAAAATGCCTTTGTTTTTTGATGCCGTATTTTTACGCTGTCATACGCCTTCAAGATTAAAAACGCCTATTCTACGTTGATTTCTGTCTTTTCAAACCTATTTTAAAAGTTGTCAAGGTTTTTCAAGTTTTTTGCGTTTTGCGAATCAGGCTGCACTTCACTTGCTGTCTTAGCTTCAGCGGAGACAAATGTTATTTACATTCTGTACATATATATTCGGGAACAGTCCTCTCGTTTATAACAGATTCGTACAGCCGCCATCCCCCTGCAAGATTAAAGCAGTCGTAGCCATTTCCTGCAAGGATACGGCAGGCGATATAGCTGCGCAGTCCGCTGTGGCAATGAACATAAACAGGCTTTTCTTTGGGAATCTCATTCAGGCGGCTTCTCAACGAATCCAGCGGTATGTTTAGAAAGCCGTTTATTTTTCCGCGGCTGACTTCCATTGCTGTCCTCACGTCAAGCAACGTTACGCTTCCGTCCCGAGGCAAGGTTTCAATATCGTGCCAGAATACCTGTTTTATTTTTCCGGAAACAATATTTTCAGCAACAAATCCGAGCATATTCACCGGGTCTTTTGCGCTCCCGAAAGGAGGCGCATAACAAAGCTCAAGTTCTGTGAGATCGGTTATCTTTGCCCCGAAACGTATAGCCGCTGCGAGCACGTCCATGCGTTTGTCAACTCCGTCAAAACCGACTATCTGTGCACCGAGGATTTTAAGCGTCTTTTTGTCCCAAAGCGCTTTTATTGACATATTATTTGCACCGGGATAGTATGCGGCATGAGAACCGGAATAAATATAGGTTTTGTCGTAATTAATGCCCGCAGATTTTGCGCTTTTTTCATTTAGTCCGGTAGTAGCAACTGTCATATCAAACAGCTTCAGCACTGCTGAGCCCTGCGTGCCTTTGTATTCCGAGGCAATACCGGCAATATTATCCGCCGCGATGCGTCCCTGTTTGTTTGCGGGACCTGCAAGAGGGATAAACGCAGGCGTTTTTGTAATGAAGTCCTCTGATTCCGCAGCGTCGCCTACAGCATAGATATTAGGGACATTGGTTTTCATCTGACGATTGACTATAATACTGCCGCGCCTATTGGTTTTTATTCCGCATTCCTGTGCCAATGCTGTTTCAGGAAGTACTCCAACCGACAAAATGACCATATCGGCATTGACCTTGCCGTTCTGCAAAACAACGGTATGACCGTCTATGGCTTTTACGCTGTTATTCAAATACAGTCCTATACCCTTTAATTTTATATAACGGTGTACATCGGCTGCCATATCAAAATCAAGGGGAGCGATCAGATGATCGGCAAGCTCTGCAACAGAAACTTCAAGTCCCGCTTCCTTCAGATTTTCCGCCATTTCAACACCGATATATCCGCCGCCGATAACTACTGCCGACCTCGGCTTTTGTTTTTGTATATATTCTTTTATCTTCAGCATATCTGGAATATTTCGCAAAGTAAATACAATTTCGCTGTCAATTCCGTCAATATCCGGTCTTATCGGTTCCGCGCCCGGTGAAAGAATAAGATTGTCATAGTTTTCCGCATAGATTTCTCCCGAGCTCAGATTTTTTACCGTTACTGTTTTAGATTCAGGATCAATTTTTACCGCTTCGCTGTTCACGCGGACGTCTATATTGAACCTTGCCCGAAAGCTTTCAGGAGTTTGCAAGGTCAGATTATTTGGGTTTGTAATTACTCCGCCGATATAATATGGCAGACCGCAGTTGGCAAAGGAAACATATTCCCCGCGTTCTAAAACAATTATATCAGCCGCTTCATCCAGTCTGCGGAGTCTTGCAGCCGCTGACGCTCCTCCTGCAACTCCGCCTATAATTAATGTTTTCATAATATAAAATACCTCTTTTCTTTAATGAGTTTTTAAAATTGAACCCAATTTGTTTAAACCTGTTTATCAGGAAATCTTCCTGTTCCGGAATAAAATTTCCAAATCTGACAGAATGGTGATCTATCAAAAATCCTTTGTCGTGATCTACCCTAAAGGCGCGAACATTCACGACAGTGGCAAATGCTCGGGAGTGATTTTTGTCCGTTCGGAAAGCCTGCGCCTTTACATGATGTAGGAGGAAGGAAAAAATATAACGCTGTACAGTCTGCATAATGGGGATATGTGTATGCTTCCCGCCTCGTGTGTATTGCCGGACATTGCCTTCGATGTGTTTGTAGACGCTTAGGCATATTTGCAGCGAAATTTTTCCGGAATTTTTTGTTACTGTATTTATACTGCTTCATTAAAAAGGGTTCTTCCGAAAATTTTCATATAAGCAATTCCAACAATATCTGCTAAAAACCAGCCTATTGGAATGGATACCCATATCCCGATCACGCCTATGGTATCAAATCCCGACAAGAGATATGCCAGTGCAACTCTTGTTCCGAGAGAAATAACAGTAAGGATAAGCGACATTTCCGGTCTGTTTATTCCACGGTAGTAGCCGTACAAAAGAAAAAGTATGCCGATTCCAACGTAGAACGCTCCCTCTGTGACAAGATATATCGAACCTGTTTTTATTATTTTGTATTCATCTGTGCTGACAAATATGCCCATAAGGTTTTCCGAAAAAATAGCCACGAATGCTGACACAGCAGCGCAGAATAATGCTGAAATCAAAAAAGCTTTTTTAACACATTTGCGTATCCGTCCGTATTCGTTTGCACCGTAATTTCTTGAGACAAAAAGAGAAAATGCATTTCCGAACTCCTGCGCAGGCATATATGCAAGGGTATCAATCTTTACTGCAACGGCAAAAGCTGCCATAACAGTCGTTCCGAAGCTGTTGACGAGTCCTTGTATCATCAGTATTCCGAAATTCATTACTGATTGCTGCACCGATGCAGAAAACGACATACGAATCGTTTCAAAAATTTCTTCTTTATTGAAATGCAAATCTAAAAATTTTATACGCAGATTCTGTTCTCTGATAAGGGAATACGCTGCAAGTCCGCTCCCCGAAACAGCCTGTGCGATCAATGTTGCATATGCCGCTCCCTTTACCCCGTAATCAAATTGCACAACAAAAATTATGTCCAGAACAATATTTATCACCGAAGCTGCACCGAGAAAAATCAGCGGCGCAACGGAATCTCCAAAAGCACGTAGCATATAGGCATAATAGTTGTACAAAAAAATAAAAAATATACCAAGCAGGATTATTCTAACATAATCCACAGTATCAGCCGTAATTTCCGGCGGAATTTTCAGCAGACCGGTTATTTCGTCTGCCGAACAAAGAGTTATGACTTCTGCAGCTGCAGAAACAAATCCGACTAGAATAAAAGCGGCTGCAATTGCGTTTTTCTGTTTTTGACAAGCGTTTTTTCCGCAGTAATAGGAAACAAGCGCGCCGCTGCCCATACAAAGTCCTATTATAATGGAGTAAATAAAGGTCGTGAGAGTATAGGTGCTGCCAACAGCGGCAAGAGCGTCTTCTCCGAGATAACGCCCAACGATAAGCGTATCGGCAATGTTGTATATCTGCTGAAGCAGGTTTCCAGCTATCATTGGTACCGCAAAACCGAGCAGAGTCCTTGTTATATTTCCCGATGTCAGATCGGTTTTCATAATTATCACCATTATTTAACTTTTTTAAAAAATAATACTCAAAAATTATACCATATCTGTACAATTATTTCAACCGGATTTTAAAGATATTTATTGCCGTATTATAAATAAAAATTTTCAAAAATTATAGCACCTCATAAAAATATCCAAACACTTGACAAGAAGAGTATAATAGAAATAGGAGATGATGAAAATGTTGTGTACGGAAGTAAGGGAGTTAATAGTAAAGGCGTATGAAAAAAGCCATAACGCAAAATAATTGGCAAGGAATTTTTCAGTAAATAGGTCAACGGTATACGATCATGCGTGAGACCGGTTCAGTTGCTGTTCAGACAAGCAAGCGCGGATGCAAACTTACCTAATCTTATTCAGCTTTTCACGAACATTTTTTATTCGCTCATAAATGGACGTTTTGGAAATATGTAAAATTTCCGATATGTCCTTTACGGAGTAATTCCGCACCCTCATCAGAAGTATTTGCAAGTTTCTTTCGCTGGTCTTTTTCAGAATTTTGTATATCGCGGAATTTTCAACCTTGTCCAAAAGCTGCTCTACGGAAGTTACTTCGCACGGAGTTTCGTCCGTAATAACTTTTTCATAAAAGTCGCCAACGTCGCACAGCCTTTTGTAAAATCTGTCATCGGAGTTGTATGCTATTCTGTCAAAGCCGCGAAGTTCTGCAATGATGTTTTCATCAACGCCCAATGCATGAAACTCATTTTTCCTGCGCCATATCCAGTACGCTTTTAAATTGTTGTATGCCATTTTAAATTCCTCCAAATTATTTTTTAGTCTTGATAAAATAATTTGAAATGGAGGCGAACGGCAGCGTACAAAAAGAAAAATCGTAAATACAAAATTGCATTTACGATTACAATAAATATTCTGTTGAATTATGTCGATTGAATTTGCGGACAAATCCGGTATATCAGAATTGATTTTTTTGACAAGTTACCAATTATGTAAAAATACTTATTAAAACAAAATCCTCCAAACTTCAAAAACGAAGTCGGAGAATTTTTTGCATAGGAATTTTACCCGTCAAACTTTTCGTTTTTTTATTTGACGGATTATTTATATATTTATTCAAGTCCTTTTTTCTTGTAAGCGGCAGTAAATAATACAAGTCCTACAGCAAAATTTGCCGCGATAATAACAACGCTTTTGGCGGATATTTCCGACATGACAATGCCGTTTAAAATGTTGCTGATTTGCTGCAAATATGTTATTCCCGCAATTTTTTTAATGGTTTCATTAAACATTGAAAGCATGGGAGAAAACGAAAAGATCATCATTATCGGAAGCGTAAGGGACGTCGCCGCCATTTGATTTTTGCTGAATATCCCGATAGCCGCACCTGCCAGCTCTGACAGGATAATGCCGAACGCCGTGCAGAAAATAAATATTGTAAGCGCCTTGCCTTTGTGTTCGCAAAGTACCGCAAACACGGACATACCGACCATACACATAATGAAAATATACGCACCCACAGAAACAAGATACTGCCAAGGCTTGACGCTGCTCATCATAAGAGCGCGCAGCGTGTTTTTCTCTTTTTCTTCTGAAATTATCGCGGACATACAGGACAGCGGCGACATACCGATAAACATTACCGCAAATAATTTTGCAAAAAAATGCTCGGGCATATCTTCGATTTTTACTGCGTTTTCCATTATTACCGCTATTATCGGAAACATAAGAAACTGAATAAAAACCGTTTTGTTTTTTATCGTATCAAGTATTTGTTTCATAAATACTGCTTTAATGTTTTTCATACCGCAAGCTCCTTTCCCGTAAGCTCCATAAATACAGTTTCAAGATTTGGCTCGGTCGTGTGTATCGTTTCCGCGCGACCGTTTTTTATCAATTCCGCAACCTTGTCGGATGCATTTTCATTGTGGGGGAACTGTATATCAGAGCCGTCCGAAAGATGTATTTTCAGCATACGCTGATGATTATATCTTCGGCATATTTCTTGGGGACTTCCATGCTCCACAATTTTGCCTTCGTTTATCATCACAATGTCATTACAGAGCTTTTCCGCCTCCGACATTGTGTGGGTAGTAAGAAAAATGGTTTTGCCCTTTCCTTTTTCCGCAAGCATTATTTTGTGTATCTCGTCAGCAGTCGCAGGGTCAAGTCCGCTTGTTGGCTCGTCGAGAAATAAAATATCGGGGTCTATCATAAATACTCTGGCAAGACGAAGCCTGCTCCGCATACCCTTGGAAAGCTTTGCGGCGGAGGTCTTTTTAGCGTTTTCAAGTCCCACCTTTTTCAGCGCGTTTAAAATACCGTCTTTTTTTACGCCGTAAATTTCCGCAAAAATTTTCAGGTTTTCATAACAGTTAAGACGCTCGTAAATACCGAAATTGTCCATCATTATGCCGAATTTTTTGTTGTCCTCACCGGTAAGCTTATCGGCGTCAAGACCGTTTATTTCGGCAGTACCCGCGTTACGGTCAAGCTGTCCCGTAAGTATTTTTATAAGGGTAGTTTTGCCGGCTCCCGAGGGACCCAGAAGCCCGAATATCTGTCCCCTGCGGACGGTAAAGCTTATGCCGTCCAATACCCTTTTGCTGCCGAATGATTTTACGATATTGCTTGCGGAAATAGCTGCTGCTTCCATATTACTGCTCCTCCTTGTAACGCTTTAACGCTTCTTCAAGCCTGCGGTTTTCCTGCTTTTCTGCCAGTACGGAAATTACCGTGCTGACAGCGCAGCTTAAAACAAAGCAAATTATAAACATTATCCATGCTATAGGCATATTCGCGGGGACCCAGCCGAACGCAAAAATAAATACGAGTATTGTTGCAAATGCTCCCGCAAACATTATGATTATTCTTGCGGCAAGAGGTATTTTCTTTATCAGAATATCCGTCATAAAAATAAATTTCAATCCGACTATTAAAAATACAGCAAGCAAAAACTGAAAGCTTGTTGCAATGCTCACGCCTGTATTTCCCAAAGAAAAGATCGTTGAAAAACCGTACGCCGACGTACCGAATAAAATGCAGAAAATATTCAGCAGACCTGTGGTTATACCGTATATCATGAACACCTGCGAAAGGAATTTAAGTACCGAAAAATTCTTATCCATTTAATGAACCCCCAATCTTTTTTTCAGCCCATCTGCATACTGGCGGGACGCAATAAGCTGTTCGCCGTTTTCAAGAGTAATTCGCAGCCTGCGGTCAATCTCGGCTTTGAGAGAGCGTATATATTTCAGCCGCACAATGCAGGATTTGCTTATGCGCAAAAAGCTGCCGCTGCAAAGCTTTTCGTCCATTTCGTAAAACTTCAGTTTTGACTCATAGCAGTCCTTTTCGGTGTAAACGAACGTCCGCCTGTCCACCGTTTCGATGTATGCGATCTTTGAAATATCGAGTATATGAGTTTCGCCGTCCTTTAGCACCGTCATTTGGTTGTCCGCCATGCGGAGAGCGGCGATAATATTTTCGGTTTCCGCTGTAAGACTGCCGCAGTTTATGATAATTTCCGTGTCGGCAAGCACGGGGTCTATGTTGATTGATATTTTCACGCTATCGCCTCCCTGATGATATATTATCACAGCCCATGACTTTTTTCAAGCGGTCGGTACGCGACTTGCCGTATTTTATGCATAAATTGCCGTAGTATAAAAACGGGACAGTTGCTTTGGGGTAAGTAGCTGTCCTTGTTTTTATCAAATATTGGCTGCTTTGGTAGGTATGTCCATATGAGATGATTTCAGTATTCAAAATACAGATACAGCCGAAAGCAAAGGATATGATGCAGGAAAAAACTTCGGGAATAAAGCTGCATATTGGCGTAGACATTCTCGGACTTCCTAATTCAATTATGATAACCACTTTTGGAAAGGCTGAGTGTGGGGATAAATACCGGAATATATGATTTTGATGTTTTTCAAAGAATTTGCGAATACAGCGTATGGAAACGCTGGTGTGATTTTCAGCCTATAATTTATGAAATGAGAAAGAAAAAACAAGCGGACAACCTGTACATTGAGTATGAACAGGTTGCAAACAGGCTGAAAAATACTATGCGCCGAAAGCGTCTTCAAACGGTGACATAAAAAATAAAATATAAAGTTAGTTTTTTATGGAGGATCACAGCTAATTTTTGAAACGGTAAATATGGAAACTGTTCATATTATTACCTCACATAATAGATTTTTGACCGTTAATAATACTAAGGCAAACCCCAAAACGCGGTTTAAAAAAAATCGCAGAAATGCAAAATCTATATTTATGTAAGGAGTTAAACACTATGAAAAATGTAAATACTGTTCAGGGTAAGGAAACAATGGAGCGCTTCAAGATGGAAGCTGCAAGCGAGGTTGGCGTTAACCTCAAGAACGGCTATAACGGCGACCTCACTTCAAGAGAAGCAGGTTCTGTAGGCGGTCAGATGGTCAAGAAAATGATCGACGCTTACAAGCAGGGTATCAAGTCCTAACGGATATTTTGGATAAAAATATTATAGCCGCATAAGATAAAAAAATTCTTTGCGGCAAATTAAAAGTTCCCCTTTTGCAGGATTCAAAATGGCATTAAATGTTATTTATCCGGCAAAAGGGGACTTTACTTTTTACAGGTTTTACAGAATTACATAAGCTCAGTCATAATTTCCACAGCCTGAGCTATTTTTACCGCTTTGTCCGCAGGAACGTTCGCAAGGGCGGTCTTAATCCTTTGAACAGCTTCTTCAGATGTGGGTTTAGGCTCCATGGAAAAATCCATAAGCTCTGACATGGGAATTTTCAGTCCCTTGCATATTTTGTAGATAGTTTCAATGGTCGGACATTTTTCTCCGCGCTCCACCTGACTCAGGTATGCGGGGTGAATGTCCGAGTCGAAAGCGAGAGCCTCCTGACTCATTTTTCTCATCACTCTGAAATCGCGTATCCTGCTGCCTACTCTATAGGCTATTTTTTCCCGTTCAAAGCTCATACCGCACCGCCAATCTTTTAATTCACTGGTAACAAGATTTGCTTCTGACGGGTATTTTCCGTCATATACAAATGGCTTATGTACCGTCATTTGTTATACTATATTATAACTTTATATCCTATCGGCAATTCGGACAAGTACCTAAAGACATAAAAAAACTTTTTCAATATACTGAAATTATTAATTTTTTTACACAAACGACAATAGATGTCGCCGCTTCTGACCTATAATGTAAAAAGTATTAAAAATCTGTGTGCAAAATAGACAAGTGTAAACGAAAAAATTGTCGTATATAGCAGAAATTTGTCCGTAGGTATTGTTGAACTAAATTTTTAGTGATATAATATATATGTCTATAAATTGAAAGGAACTGTTTTATGCAAAATGATAATTTTAATCAGGGATTTAAATATTACCGTGTTTTGAAAATTTACGGAAAGCTTATGAGCGGCGAGATAGTATACAAGACCGAGGCGGCAAGGCTGTTCGGTGTGACGGAGCGCACATTTCAGCGGGACATAGAGGATCTGCGCTGCTTTTTTGCTGATGACGCTGACGACAGCGGTATACGCAGGGAGCTTGTCTACAGTAGGGAAATGAACGGTTACTATCTTGTGAATAAGGATATCTCAATGCTGAATGACAGTGAAACGATCGCGCTGTGCAAAATAATTCTTGAAAGCAGAGCGTTTACAAAAGAGGAAATGATTCCGATAATAAACAAGCTTATGAGCTGCTGCGCACACCCCAAGAGCAGGAGAAAAGCCTTTGACTATATTTCCGGTGAACTTGACTGCTACATAGAACCTAATCACCATAAAAATTTTATTGGCTCCATATCTGACATAAGCGAGGCTGTCAGTGAGCGGAAGTATATGAAAATAAAGTACCTCAGGCATGATGGCTCGGAGACGGAGCGGGTCATAAAGCCTATGGGGATAATGTTTTCGGAATTTTATTTTTATCTTCCCGCATTTGCTGAAAATGCGGGAAAGGATATACTTCGCGGAGAAAGCGGCTCGTCCGGCAGCGGCGACATATTTTTGTCGGCGTACAGGCTTGACCGTATACAGCAGTTTGAGGTACTGGACAGACATTTTGACATACCGTTCAAGGGCTGCTATGATGAGAAAGAGCTGCGGAAAAGAATACAGTTTTTGTGCGGCGGAAAGCTGCGCTGTGTAAAATTTCTGTACAAAGGAAAGAATATAGAAGGAGTCCTGGACAGGTTCCCCGCGTCAAAGATTGTCGGCAGGTCTAACGGCGGCGTGGTTTTTATCGCGGAGGTGTTTGGGGACGGTATAGACGTCTGGCTCAGAGGACAGGGCAGGGCGGTGGAAATATTAAGTAATTAAAGCTGGGGGCAGGACTCGGAAACCGGGGAACGTTCCCGGTTTTTATTTTGCTTATAGCAGTACGCTGTAAACTTGATTTCTTTGTCTGTAATGTCTGTAATCAAATTTTAATTGACATTTTCTGTGATATGGTTTATACTTAATATGTATTGCTATGTTTTTTGCTTGACCGTAATCAATTTTTCGGGCGGACGTGCGGAATTTGACGCTTCACATGCTTCTGCCCCAACACTTAATCCGAAAGGCGGTTATTAATATGTCAGAATTTTCAAGACGGCTTCCCGTTTATCTTCTGCTGGACGTTTCGGGCTCTATGCAGGGCGACCCTATAGAAGCAGTTCGTCACGGCGTCCGCGCCCTTATTTCAGAGCTTAGGGGAGACCCTCAGGCTCTCGAGACCGCATATCTGTCGGTAATTACCTTTAATTCAAGCGCAAGACAGGTAACTCCGCTCACCGAGCTTATGCTTTTTAAAGAGCCTCAGCTTTCCGCAGGGGGAGCTACCGCTTTGGGTGCGGCTCTTAGGCTTCTTGCGGACTGCATTAAGTCCGAGGTTAGAAAGTCTACGGAGACTCAGAAGGGTGACTGGAGACCGCTTGTGTTTATCCTTACTGACGGCGCGCCTACAGACGACTGGCGCGAAGCCGCTGCTGTACTCAAGACAACAAAGCCTGCAAATATCATCGCCTGCGCCGCAGGTGCATATGCCGACACAACTGTGCTCAAGGAGATAACCGAATGCGTGCTGATGATGAACACCCTTTCCGCCGGAGACCTGGCTCAGTTCTTTGCATGGGTATCAAGCTCTGTCAAGATGTCCTCCAAGAGCCTTGACGCAAAGCCGGGCGCTAATATCGAGCTTCCCCCTCCTCCGCAGGGGTTTGTTATCGTTCCGTAATTTATTTTAATTAAGTAACTAAGTAACTGACCAATTGACCTGACCAATCTGATCGGGAGGAACAAATGGAAAATAATAATATTAACAATGCTTCGGAAACAGTGCCCGCATTTCCAGACCAGGCGGCAAAGGACGTTTTGCAGGAGGAACTGCCTAAAACTGCGGAAGATACTAACGCTTTGACGGCCACTGATGTACCCGGCAAGAAAAAGCTTTCCGACCGTGACGTTACCGCACATACAGCCGCTATGTGGAAATATAATCCGGTACCTGAAAGTCCCGAGCCTTATCCCGAGTCGATAAGCAGATTTGCTTCATCGGGGGAATTTTCTGTGACGGCGGCTTCGGTACGCGGAAAAAAGCACAAGCACGACGGCTCGAACCGGGACGACAGCTTTGCTTTTGAAATAATTGACGGCATGGCAGTCGCAGCTGTTTCGGACGGCGCGGGTTCAAAAGCGTTTTCGCGGATAGGCGCTAAAGCCGCCTGCGAGGCTGTGATAAAATATTCTAAAATACGTCTCGAAGCTATAAAAAGGGACTTTCCCAATTTCCGCAAGGAGCTGGGCGGAGATATAGGCGGCGCGAACTTCGGAAACGTGTGCTCCCAAATAGCGGAAATGCTCCGCGGCAGCTGCGCGGAAGCCTTTGCCGCGGTTGAAGCTGCGGCGGAAAAGCGTTTGGGGAATCCCGAATTTGAAGCTGTTGTGGACAGAAAAACCGAACTGAAGGACTTTTCTTGCACACTTCTTGCGGCTGTGTTTATTCCCGTGGAGACCCAAAACGGCAGGGAGTACCTTACCGCGTCCATTCAGGTCGGGGATGGCATGATCGCCGCTGTTGACGAAAACGCGGAGGTCAAGAGCGCTCTAATAATCCTCGGAGACGCGGACAGCGGCAGCTTTGCGGGAGAGACCGAGTTTATTACCTCGGAGCAGTTCAGGAATCCTGAAAGCCTGATGAGCCGTACAAAAGTACGCCGCGGAAAGCTTACGTCGTTCCTTATGATGACCGATGGTGTGGCGGACGACTATTATCCCAATAATCCTCAGCTCCTGCGGCTTGCGCTTGACTTGAAGCTCAACGGGATAATGCCCGATGCTGGCGCGGGGGACAGCAGAGACAACGCGGATATTGCCGTACCGGGGCCTGTGTCCTACCCGTGGGTAAACGACGGGGACGTTCTTTATGCGCTTCAATACGCTAAAAATGTACTGTCCGAAACGGGTCTGACCTTGGAGGACTTATGGAAAAACAAGGCTTTGCGGAAAAAAGCGTCCCTTTCGGGATTCGGTATAGTCCACGAAAAGGACTGCGCCGAAATGCTGACGATATGGCTTGACAATTACGTTGAGCGGGGTTCATTTGACGACAGGACGCTGCTGATGATAAATACTGAAAATTAACAGGGAGGATACTATGAGCAGGATCGGGGAGGCAACTCTTTCCAACGGAAAAAAGGTAAAGTACGTTATAACCGACAACCCGCCCCGAGGCGGAATGAAATATACATATTTCGCTCCCGACAAGTCGTACGTTGTGCAGTTTTTCAACGAACCTAACAAGATCGACCGGAATATGTCCGCTCGTCTGGAAGCGATAATAGGACGTTACAATCCTACTATCCCCGAATCAAAGGGCGGTGCGATAGGCAGCGACGATCGGCTTGCAAAATATTTTTCCGGACGGTTCTGCTGGCCTACCGATCTGGTTGTCGCTCCCGAATTTGGCATAGTTTCTCCCGCATACCCCAAAAGCTTTTTCTTCGGGGATAATGCCTCACAGTTCCTCGACCTTAAAGGCAAGGACAAAAAAAGCAACTGGTTCACGTCGGGAAACAGGAGGTTCCTCAACAAAAGCGAGCTGGGGGATTTCCGCTCCATGATACAGATGTCTTTGCTTTTGTCGCGGTCTATCAGACGGCTTCATCAGGCGGGACTTGCTCATTCCGACCTTTCCAACAACAACGTCCTTATCGACCCCAAAACGGGAAACTGCGTTGTTATCGACATAGATTCCCTTGTGGTGCCGGGGTTATTTCCTCCCGAGGTGGCGGGAACGAGAGGCTATATCGCCCCAGAAGTACTGTCCACAATGGAGCTTGACCGAAGCGATCCGAGAAGAATGATACCAAGCTCCGTTACCGATCTGCACGCGCTGGCAGTGCTTATCTATGAGTACCTGTTCTGCCGCCACCCCCTTATGGGACCTAAGATTTTCTCCTCCGAATCCGCTGAAAAGGACGACTACTTGGGTTTGGGGTCTATGGCCTTGTTTATCGAAAATCCCGACGATACGTCAAACCGTCCGTCCACCTTAAAGACCACAATCAAGGACTTGGGACCCATACTTGAAAAGCTGTTTTTGAGGGCTTTTGTGGACGGTCTGCACAATCCGCCCCTGCGCCCCTCGGCTATGGAATGGGAGCGCGGTCTTGTCCGTACATGGGATTTGCTGCATAAGTGCTCAAATCCCTCGTGTGAGAAAAAATGGTTCGTTTTGTACGATACAGACCGTCCCGTCTGTCCGTTCTGCGGAACGAGGATAGCGGACAAAGATATAGTCCGCTTCGAGCTGAACACAGAGGTTCGTGGGCACAGCGGCGAGTGGAGGAAGCATTCGGAGCTGGACGTTGTAAACAATACTCCTCTTTTCAAATGGCATATGCAGAGCAATGTTTTTGCGGACGAAAAGGCGGACAAGACTTTGCAGGCATACGTCTGCTGCCATAACGGCGAGTGGTTTTTGATAAACCGCAACGCCGAGGGATTGCTGTCCCCTCAGGGCAACCCGGTTCCCGCTGGAAAAGCTATTCGCATAGCGGACGGCACGGTGTTCCGCGCTTCAAGAAGCGACAGGGGAATGCTGATAAAGGTTAAAATAATATGAATCGCGAAAGGAGAGCTGCCGAGAGCTTTCGGCAGACTATAGAACAGTATGACTTTTTTCGGGCTTTCGGAGCGCGAAGCGGAAGCGTCACGTAAAAAATACGGCTTTAACGAGCTTTTATATAAACCGTCCTTTGGCAGAAATCTGCTGCGGGGCGTGAACGGACTTAGCTGCAAGCTTTTTGTAATTGCGGCTCTTGCGGAAGTTATCCGCGTACTTCTCGGTCTTGTCGGCTTTATAAATACCGAAGACGATTTTGTCAGATCCGCTGTCCTTTTCGGCGCGGGCGTTTTGTGCGGACTTGTCGAGGCGGCGTTAAGACAGCGTTCCGAGCGCATAGTTAACGAGCTTTGCGGCTTTGACGGTGAGGCGGTCTATACGGTTTTCCGAAACAGCGGCAGAACCGAAAGAGTACCGCGGAGAATGCTTGCCGTGGGAGACGCGGTGTTTCTGTCCGAGGGAGACGTTGTTCCTGCCGACGGAATAATGGCTGACGGTATGCTTACAGTGGATCAGTCGGTTTTCGGCGATGTCGGTACAGCGGAAAAGACCGTTCCACCCGACAGCTACAGGAAGGGCAGCATTGCCGGTACAAACAACCCGTACGCGGTATACAGCGGTACTCTTGTCTGCGGAGGCAGCGGAATTGTAAAGATAACAGCGATAGGTGAAAATACAGAGATCGCAAGGACAAACGAGCCGAAACGTAAGGAAATGCACATAGACGTCAGAAGCAGATTTGACGGTGTGCTCCGTACAGGCGGTGCGGCAGGTTCAACTGCAGCTCTGGCGGCGCTGGTGTTCAGTACTGTGAGCGGAGTTTCCTCTGGACAGCTTTACAGCGGTCTGGCGCGGGGAGTATCCATTGCAGCGGCAGTGCTGGCGGTAGCTTGCTTTTGCGGTAAAAATCTTTTGAGCGAGTGTACGGCGGCTTCCGCGGTAAAGCGTTTGAGCAAAAAGGGCGTGAGAGTAACTGATCCCGGCGCGGTATGTAAAAGCTCCGACATTGGAATGGCTGTTATAGAACGCGGCGGAATGATCGCGGGGGCTGAATACTCCGCAGACGGAACTGTATTTATCGACGGCGGAGGAAAGGAATACGGAAGCTTCGGCTCGATAGGCGCTGGACTTTCGGAGATACTGAAAAACGCAGTGATATGTACGTCTGCGGCGGCGCTCTCTTCCGGAGGAACGGTTCTGGGGGGAAGTCCTCTTGACAGAGCTCTTTACAGATTTCTCGGCAGGAAAGCCGAAAAGGCTCCCGATTTTAAAAGGCAGACCGAGGTAAGGACTGACGGAGGCAGCGTTCTTTCTGGAGTTACCGTTTCAGCGGGAGGAAAGCTGTTTACATTTGTGAGAGGAGGCACGGAGATACTGCTGGAAAGATGCTCCGACAGTATCGGCGCGGACGGAAGAAAACAAAGGATAACCAATAAAAGCGCGCTTCAGAAGCTGGCGGCGACTATTTCCCTGACTGGAAAGGACGTTATTGCTTTTGCCGTTTCCGAACGCGGCATAAAAGAGGGACGTTTGCCGTCGGGAGGGTATTCGCTGATAGGATTGGTTGCTTTGTACGATGGCTTTTTTGCCGAAGCTGCCGACGAGGTAAAACGTCTTGAAAGGCTCGGGGTAAGGGTAGTCCTTGCTTCTGAGGAAAGCCGCGAGACTGCTTTGTTTGCAGCGAAATATTCCGGAATTTCTGGTGCGAAGGGTTTATCAAAAAAATCTGCGGGAGTTGTCCTCAGTTCCGACCAGCTTTCAAAAATGAGCGATAAGGAGCTGTCGGGAAAGCTCAAAGGCATAAAAGCTGTGGTAAGAGCCGTACCCTCTGACAGACGGAGACTTATTCGTGCCGCACATGAAAACGGAATAAAGGTGTGCGTTTCCTCAGCCGGACTTAGGAATCTCAAAGCTGCTTCGGAAGCCGATCTTACGGTTGCTTCCCACGGCTGCTCCACAGCGGTGAGAGCGGAGTCCGACGCGGCTGCCTCTGCGGAAAAATGCGGTATAAAGGCTTTAGCCGATATAATAGCCTGCTCTGCGGAGTACGTTTCAAAATGCAGGGAACGGATAATATTCAGGGCTGTATGCGCGGTCGCGGCAGCAGCGGCTGCTGTAATGTTTTTTATTTAATGTTTGATATCTGAACGAAAAAGACGAAAGGCGGTGATATTTTGGCGCTGAAAGGTATGCAGGAAAATACAGACATTCAGAAGCTTCTTGACAGTCCGGACAGCTCGGGCACGGTGGATATTCCCACAGGGGAATACGAGGGGAAATTTATTGTCACCAAAAGCTGCACCATAAACGGAAACGGTTCGGTGCTGTGGAATTCGTCAGGTCCTGTGCTTGTTATCGCGGCGGAAAATGTCACAGTGAACAATATAAAGATCGAGCTGACAAGCGATAATATCCCATATGAGCAAATGGTTTCGGTGTACTGCAAATACGGCGATACTAAATTTTCCGATGTGGAAATAAACGGTATGCTTCTGGGTATTAAGGGCGAAGAGCAGTACTGGGGACTGCCGAGGATCGTTGATTTGGGAAGAATCCCCGCGGAAAGGGAGCAGTCTTTTGCGCTGGAGCTTTACGCTCCTATTGAAGCGGATATCAGGGGCGAGCTTTACAATGTGAACCTGTCCGCAGATTCGCTTGCGGCCGGCTTTAATACTGTAACTCTCACAATCGGAAAGATACGCAGCGGTTCTTTGCTGTACGGCTGTATACGCATAAGGTCGGCTGTGGAGAGGAAAATAATCATAAGCGGAGAGATAGGCGGCGAGGACGAGCCTATGTCTGCAAACTATATGCTGTGCTCGATCCAAAGGGACGCTCCCATACGGCACAGTGAAATGCTTGAACGTCTCGATCCCGTTAGGCTTGCGACTATGCCCGAGCCCGAAGCGGAGACGGTGGAGTCCGTCTATGAGCCTTTGGACGAAGCGGTCACATACGACGGAGAAAGCGGCGGAACAGAGGAGAACGTGCTTATCCCAAGCGGAAAAAGGATACCGCTGTCTATGAAACAGTACAAGATAGAGCTTCTTTACAAAGCCGCGAAAACAGGTATCGATATGGACGGGTATCTGTTCATGCTTAACAGCGGCGGAACGGTAAGCTCAGACAAGCGTATGATATTTTTCGGCAATGACCGTTCGGACTGCGGAAGCGTTCACTATCTCAATGCGGCGGACAAAAGAGCTATGTTTATTGATTTCGGTGCAGTGCCAAAGGACGTTGTCCGCATGGTGATGCTGTTCTCAATCTACGGAAACAAGCCAGATCAGCTTTTCAGTATGCTTAATGAAGCGGAGGTAAGCGTTCTGTGCGAAAACGGCGTGCATATGCATATGCCCCTTGAAAAGGGTATACAGTGCCGCACCATACTTGCCCTCGGCTTTGAGAAAACGGGGGGCGTGTGGGAAATGATCTCATCGGGAAAAGGCGTGTCTATGGCTCTGGCGGATATCTGCCGCAGCTACGGGGTGACGGTGCTTTCATAGAAAGGACAGCGGAATGGACGGAATTAAACGGAAATCATTACTGATTTTGTCGGCGGTTCTTGTTATAGCGTGCTTTAATGGTTGTGACGGAAACGACGGAAACAAAAGCCTCGGAAACGGAAACGTCTGCGGAAACTGAGACGGAAATGAAAACGGAGGATACCTCTAAAAGGCTGCCGACGTCTTCGCGGGCAGGTCATGACCCGCGTACAGGCGACTATCTTGCCGCTCTTGCAAAGGATCCCGATTTTGCGGAAAAGTGGATCAACTGCTGCGGAGTAATGGTAAGGCCGGAGACCTTCAGTCGCGCAATTTTTACCGCTACGACAGCTTCGGAAATAGGATACACGAGGAGCTTGATACTGAGCTTTATGCGGCGAACGACGCCATACAGGACTATGTCAGAACATGGGAGTACGACAGCGATAACAGGCTTGTCAAGGACGTTTACAGCTACTGGGGACATGACGCCGTCAACGAATATATCTATAATGAAGCAGGCGACATGATTAAGCGTATCCACACGTTTACAGGCGGCGACGACGATATGAACGGCGGAAAAGAGGGCGTTTACGTTACGGAATACAGCTATGAGAAAAACTTAAAGGGCGGCGTTACCTACCGCCGCGGCAGGGACAGCGACTGGGACGTTGACGGCGACAGCTGGGACGACTATGATTCCGACTGGGACAGCGACTGGTGATACTGCAAAAAAGGCGGTATCAAGCGGTATAAACGCTGTTTATGTCAGAAACATAATAATATATTTTTTAAGAGGAAAGGATTTTTTTATGGTAATCATTGAAATGGAAAACGGCAAAAAGATCAAGCTGGAGCTTTACCCCGATATCGCTCCCATAACCGTTGAAAACTTTGAAAAGCTTGTTAAGGACGGTTTTTACGACGGACTTATTTTTCACCGCGTGATACCCGGATTTATGATCCAAGGGGGTTGTCCCGAGGGTACTGGCATGGGCGGCCCGGGACACCACATCAAGGGTGAGTTCGCCTCTAACGGAGTAAAGAACGATTTAAAGCACACCCGCGGAGTTATTTCTATGGCTCGATCCATGATGAAAGACAGCGCAGGTTCCCAGTTCTTTATCATGCATCAGGACGCTCCCCATCTTGACGGAGAGTACGCCGCTTTCGGCAAGGTCGTAGAGGGAATGGACGCTGTTGACGAAATTGCGGAGACCGAGACCAGCTACGGCGACAGACCCATAAGAAAGCAGAAGATGAAAAAGGTCTACATTGAGGAATAATAAAAACGGTACAGCCGCATTTCACATCGGCTGTACCGTTTCGTTTTACAGTTTTTCAGCTTTTGAGTATCTTTTCTATTCTGTCAAGTTCGTCGGGTGAAAAATCAAGATTTTTGACTGCTTCGGCGTTTTCCGCAAGCTGTTCGGGACGGCTTGCTCCAACGAGTACGGTGGTTACCTTTCCGCCCCGCAGTACCCATGACAGAGCCATTTGCGAAAGCTTCTGACCGCGTTCCGCGGCAAGCTCGTTAAGCGCACGGAGCTTTTTCAGCATTGCTTCGTCAAGCTCGTTTCCTATCCATGTTTTGCCTTTGCCCACGCGGGAATCCTCCGGTACGCCATTGAGATAGCGGTCGGTCAGGAAACCCTGATACAGGGGAGAGAATACCGCAAGTCCGAAGCCTTCTTTGGCGGAAAAATCGTAAAGACCGTCATCCTCTATCCAGCGGTTCAGCATGGAGTAGGATGGCTGATTCACTACAAAGGGAGTTTTAAGATCACGGAAGATTTTCAGAATTTCAGCCGTTTGCTTTTTGTTGTAGTTGGAGATTCCCACATAGAGCGCCTTTCCCTGACGGACGGTATTGTCCAGCGCAAGAGCGGTCTCCTCAAGAGGAGTATTGGGGTCAAAAATGTGGTGATAGTAAATGTCAACGTAGTCGAGTCCAAGCCGTTTAAGGCTCTGGTCGAGAGAAGCGGTCAGATATTTGCGGGAGCCGTTTTTGTCTCCGTAAGGCCCCGGCCACATATCGTATCCCGCTTTTGTTGTGATGATAAGCTCGTCGCGGTACTCACCGAGGCCGCGTTCGAGAATGCGGCGAAAATTTTCTTCGGCTGAGCCGTTGTAGGGACTGCCGTAATTATTGGCGATGTCGAACTGGGTGATACCTAAATTAAAGGCGGTGCGGCACATATTTTCCATGTTGTCAAACTTGTCCGTGAAACCGAAGTTGTGCCAGAGCCCCAGCGATACTGCGGGAAGCTTCAGTCCGCTTTTTCCGCAGCGGTTATACACCATTGTATCATAACGCTTATCGTCCGCAATAAACATTAATAACGTCCTTTCGTTTTAGAAATTTTTTCCCAGCTCGTATGCCTGACGTGGGTAATCGGTTTTTTCGAGCAGTTGTACGTCCGCACAGTCAACACCTATGACAGTACCGACAATTTCCCAGCCCATGAATTTTGCCGTTCCCTCAAATGAAGCGACAGCTCCGTCGGCAGTGCCTTTGGAATCGTCAGCCATTGTGACAAGCAGCGCGGTCTTTTTTTCGTTGTGGAGAGCCGCGTCGTTTGCGTAGAATCGGTCAATGACAGCCTTTATCTGAGCAGTCACATCATAATAGTATATAGGCGATACAAACACAATGCCGTCGCTTTCAAGCAGGTGAGGGTCAAGCTCCTGCATATCGTCCTTAAAGGCACAGCCGCTGTTTGTTTTGTGGCATTTTTCACAGGCAATGCATGGGTGCACGTTTTTGAACGCTCCGTCAAAGCGGAATACCTTGTGTCCCGCAGATTCCGCACCTTTGATGAATTCCTCCGCCAGTCTTGCAGAGGTTCCATTTTTGTGCGGACTGCCGGTTATTACAGTGATTTTCATATGTATTCTCCCCTCATAAAATAATTTTATAAAAGTTTCAGACAAATTTATAATAATTAAAGTTTAACGCACGGCGTCCATAGAACGCCGCACGTTAATTTTAAGAAAATATTGCTGTCATGATTATTTGCCGTAGTATGCCTTTTTGTAAAGGTCTTTAAGCTCGTCGATCCTGGGAAGTCTGGGATTAGCAGTTGTACACTGATCGTCGAACGCCTTGTAGGCAAGACCTTCGAGAGCGTCATTGTAGGTCTTTTCGTCGATATAGGAACGCTTATCCTTTTCGCCCGCTTCCTTGATAGAAAGAGGGATTCCTACCTCTGTCATAAGCTTTCTTACCGCGTCGGCAAGAGCCTTAACTCCGTCAGCGTCGGAAGCATTCTGAGGAACAAAGCCCATCATCTTTGCGATCTCCGCATAACGCTCGGGAGCCATATAGTGGTCGTACTTAGGCCATGCCGCAAACTTTGTAGGCGTGGACTGGCCGTTGTACTCAATAACGTGAGGCAGCAGGTAAGCGTTTGCAAGTCCGTGAGGAATGTGGAACTCGCCGCCCAGCTTGTGAGCCAGAGAGTGGTTTACGCCCAGGAAAGCATTGGTGAACGCCATACCTGCGATACAGGAAGCGTTGTGCATCTTCTCTCTTGCAACGCGGTCGGCAGTGTTGTAGGAATCGGGCAGGTACTTGAACACCAGCTTGATCGCCTGGAGAGCCAGAGCGTCTGTGTAGTCGTTTGCAAGAATGGAAACGTATGCCTCGATAGCATGAGTGAGAACGTCCAGACCGGTAAATGCGGTAGAAGCCTTAGGCACGGTGTAAACGAACTGAGGGTCAACAATAGCGATATCGGGAGTAAGCTCGTAGTCTGCAAGAGGGTACTTCATGTTCTTGGACTTGTCGGAGATTACCGCAAAGGAAGTTACCTCGGAGCCTGTACCGGAGGTTGTGGGGATAGCCACCATTTTAGCCTTTTTACCCAGCTTGGGGAACTTGTAAACTCTCTTGCGGATATCCATGAACTTCTGAGCCATGCCTACGAAGTCGGCGTCGGGATTCTCGTAGAACAGCCACATAGCCTTTGCAGCGTCCATAGCGGAGCCGCCGCCCAGAGCGATAACAACGTCGGGCTTGAAAGAGTTCATTACCTCTGCGCCCTTGCGAACTGTTGTGAGATCGGGATCGGGTTCTACTTCGCTGAAAATTTCGATAGCGGGCTGAGTAGCGTTCTTTTCCAGCTGATAGATAACTCTGTCAACGTAGCCGAACTGAACCATGCCGGGGTCGGCTACGATCATAGCCTTGTGGATATTGGGCATTTTAGCCAGATACTGAACGGAACCGGGTTCAAAATAGATTTTCTCGGGAACCTTAAACCACTGCATATTCAATCTCCTCTTCGCAACTTTCTTTCTGTTTACAAGGTTCTTGGCGGTAACGTTCTCCGAAACGGAGTTCTTTCCGTAAGAGCCGCAGCCCAGAGTCAGGGACGGAGCCATGGAGTTGTAAACGTCGCCGATAGCGCCGAAGGAAGCGGGAGAGTTAACTACGATACGGCTTGCCTGCATTGTGGAGCCGTAACGCTCGATAATATCCTCATCGGAGGAGTGAACGACAGCGGTGTGTCCGGCGCCGTGCTTGAGCATTTCTTCGCACATTTCAAAGGCGTGGTCTGTGGTGTCGGCTTTAACCACCGCAAGAACAGGGGAGAGTTTCTCCAGAGCGAGAGGATATTTCTCCGCGTCTGTGCCGGGAAGCTCAACGCAGAGTACCTTTGTCTCCTTGGGAATGGTAATGCCTGCTTTTTCAGCGATCTGCCAGGGGTACTGACCAACAACCCAAGGCTGTACAGCCATTTTCTCAACGTTGATAACAACGTCCTGTATCTTCTGGATCTCGTCGGGCTTAGCAAAGTAGCAGCCGTGGTATTTCATGAAGCCGACAGCCTCGTCGTAAACCTCGGAATCAATGATCGCAGCCTGTTCGGATGCGCAGATCATACCGTTGTCAAAGGATTTGGAAAGAACCAGATCGTGAACAGCCTGTTTGATATTGGCTGTTTTATCGATGTAGCAGGGTGTGTTGCCGGGACCTACGCCGAGAGCGGGCTTACCTGCGGAATAAGCGGCTTTTACCATTCCGGGACCGCCGGTGGCGAGGATAGTTGCAACGTCGGGGTGGTTCATAAGGAGACCCGTAGCTTCAACGGAAGGGTATTCTATCCACTGTATGCAGTTCTTGGGAGCGCCCGCTTTAACGGCAGCTTCAAGAAGTATCTCGGCAGCTTTCTTGGAGCACTGCTGAGCAGAGGGGTGGAAGCCGAAAATAATGGGGTTTCTTGTCTTTGCACATATGATAGCCTTGAACATTGTTGTGGAAGTAGGGTTCGTGGTAGGAGTTACGCCGCATACGATACCAACCGGCTCTGCGATCTCCATATAGCTTTCGTCAACGTTGTCCTCGATAACGCCGACGGTTTTCTCGTGCTTGATCGAGTGCCAGATGTATTCTGTGGAGAAGATGTTTTTGGTGACCTTGTCCTCGAAGATACCTCTGCCTGTTTCCTCAACAGCCATTTTGGCAAGCTCCATCTGAGCGGAAAGTCCTGCCAGAGCCATTGCCTCTGTGATCTTGTCTACCTGCTCCTGATCGAGAGCCATATACTCTTCGAGAGCCTTTTTCGCATTGCTCACGAGAGTGTTGATCATCTCGGCAGTTTCGACCTTTGCTTCCTCGGTAACGGGAGCGTTCTTTTCCTTTGCCATGTTTGATTCCGCCTTTCATTTTTCCCCTCTGGGGTAATTTTCATAACAGCGTTCGCTTAAAGTTAAATTAAAGCGGTTTCGCTGTGGTTGCCATAATCGTTAAATTTATCACAATCTCATTGTACCACAATGCCATAAGAACGTCAATGAACATATTGTTAATTTTATAACAAACTTTTGGTACTGATTGTATACTCAAAATTACAGTTTTTGTAAAGAAAAGACGATTCAGAATTTACCTCAAATAACAATAGTATACACATATATAATTATAAATCATAAGGGAAAGTTTGTCAATACCGGAATGTACCAAAAATACTGCGTTATGTTGGTTTGTCAATTATGAGCTGCAAATAATTTAGAAAATTTTGCTGTCAGTTAAGAAAACGTTAACATAATCAGCAGAAGATTTTCGGCTGTGAATGTGAATTGGTGCGGTAACTTTATTCTATAAAACTTTGATTTGACTCTCGACTTTTTATTCTTTTGTCCAATTGATATTTTATTCCTGCTCATTTCCATGAAAAAATTTCCTTGTTTTATATTGAAATACAGGTTTTTTTGTGGTATAATAACATGGATAGTTTTATTGCGCACGATTGCTGCCGCAGAATACGAAAGAGGTAAAGCCATGTTTGTTGATAAGGCAAAAATTAAAATAAAGGCGGGGGACGGAGGAGACGGTGCGGTCTCATTTCACCGTGAAAAATATGTGGCTGCCGGCGGTCCGGACGGAGGAGACGGCGGCAAGGGCGGCGATATCGTTTTCGTTGTGGACGACAATTTCTCCACGCTGGAGGATTTCCGCTACAAAAGAAAATACATCGCTGAACGTGGCGAAAGCGGTTCATCTGGCAACAAGACCGGAAAAAACGCTCCCGACCTTATTATAAAAGTACCTCGGGGCACTATTATCCGCGAGCTGTCCACTGACAGAATAATGGCGGATATGTCCGGAAGCGAGCCCAAAATACTTGCCAGAGGCGGCAAAGGCGGCAAAGGAAACGCCCGTTTTGCCACTCCCACAAGGCAGATACCCAAGTTTGCCAAACCCGGATTTTTAGGCGAGGAATTTGAGGTTTCACTTGAACTTAAGCTTATTGCGGACGTGGGTCTGGTAGGATTTCCAAATGTGGGCAAATCCACGCTTATTTCCGTGGTATCGGCGGCAAAGCCCAAAATAGCCAACTACCACTTTACCACCCTTACCCCTGTGCTTGGAGTGGTAAAGGTCAACGAGGAAAAATCCTTTGTAATGGCTGATATCCCCGGTCTTATCGAGGGCGCGGGAGACGGAATAGGTTTGGGACACGAGTTCCTGCGGCACGTTGAAAGGTGCAGACTGATAGTACACGTGGTCGATGTTTCGGGAATGGAGGGACGTGATCCCGCCGAGGATTTCGGGATAATCAACCGCGAGCTGAAAAAATTCAGCGAGGAGCTTTCCGAAAGACCTCAGATAGTCGCCGCAAACAAGTGCGATATGGCTTCTCCCGAACAGATAAAAGAATTCAGAAAATTTATTGAGGAACAGGGCTACGACTTTTATGAGATGTCCGCGGCGACTACGCAGGGTACAAAAGAACTTGTTAACGCCATAGCCGCTGAGCTTGACAGGCTTCCTCCGATAAAGGAGTACGAAGCTGAGCCGCTTACTCCGAAAGAGCTTGACGAGCGTGCAGGCATAGGCGAGCGGTTTGAGATAACCCGCGGGGACGACGGTGTATTCTACGTTGAAGCTCCATGGCTTGAAAATATTATGCGAACTATTGATATGGACGACTACTCATCTCTCCAGTATTTCCAGAGGGTGCTCCGTTCAAGCGGTATAATCGACGAGCTGGAAAAGAAAGGCATTGACGAGGGCGATACGGTAAATATCTTCGGCTTCGAGTTTGACTTTGTATTTTAATGTACCGTAGGAGAAATTTGTATTGGACTTATGGATAAGCTCTTAAAAAAGAAAACTCCGACGCTTTATGAGGATATTCATGCAGCCTGTGAATGGGTAGTCTTGGCGCTTAACTCGTCGGGCTACAAGACGAATTATACCATTGAAAGCATGAAAGAGATCGACCGGTTTATTGACGAGCAAAGCGGAGAAAACGGCATAATTTCACGAAACAGAGGTCAAATCCTGTTTTCTCTGGGCTGCTGCGTCGGCGAGACCGTTATACGTCTTTACGGAGGAAAGTGGTACGCTGACGATAACGACCCGAAAGGCGAAATTAACGTATCGGTAAAGCTTGATAACGGTACGGTTATTTTCCCGGTGCAGAGGGTTATAAAAAGATACCAAAACGGCAGCGAGGACGGCATATATGCTTATGCTTACGCCCTTTTGCCCGATAAAACAAAATTGTAACAATAACTGCTTGACGGAGGCAGACAAATATGGAGCTTTTTGACTTATACGACAGCGAAAGAAAACAAACAGGCAGGACAATGGAACGAGGTACGCCCATACCGACAGGGTACTACAGAATGGTGGTACACGTCTGCGTTTTCAACAGCGACGGTAAAATGCTTATCCAGCGGCGTCAGCCCTTTAAGCGCAGCTGGAGCGGTATGTGGGACTTGACCGTGGGAGGTTCTTCCGTTTCGGGAGATACAAGCCTTTCCGCCGCAATTCGGGAGACCTCCGAGGAGATAGGAGTAAAGCTTGCTCCCGACGAGCTGAAACGGGTACTGACCATACAAACCGAAAGTATATTCGATGATATTTATATTGTACAAAAGGACTTGGACGAGACCGCGCTTACGCTTCAGTACGAAGAAGTCGAGCAGGTAAAGTGGGCTGATATTGCCGAGATAAAATCCTTGGTAAAAGAGGGAAGCTTTATTCCGTATCACGAGTCGCTGATAGACCTGCTGTTCTTTATGAAAGACCACGACGGCGCAAGGACGGCGCAGGATAAAACGGAAATATAAGGTCTTCTGAAAGGAATGGTCACTATAGACAAGCATGACGTAAACCAATACAGTCCGCTGACCCTTGCTTTTCTGGGAGACGCGGTATATGAACGGCTGGTGCGTGAACGGCTGGTGCTTACCGCCAATATGCCGGTCAAAAAGCTTCATGCCGACACTGTTGAAAGAGTACGCGCGGCTTATCAGTCACGGGCGGCGGACGTGATACTTCCGCTTCTGACCGAGGAGGAGGAAGCCGTTTTCAAGCGCGGACGGAACGCTGCGGGCAACACCGTCCCCAAAAGCTCAAATCCCGTGGAGTACAGGCGCGCCACCGCTTTCGAGGCTCTGTTCGGATATTTGCAGCTTACTGAAAATTTTGAAAGAATGGTTGAATTATTTGATATAATATGGTATAATACAGAGCTGTGATTTTTTTGCTTCAAACAAAATGAAAGGACTGTCCTGCATGAATTATGACGGAGTAAATATGATAACCTGCGGCTTCGGGAACTGCTATGTCGTCCGCGGCAGGCGTGGAGATATACTTATTGACACCTGCACAAAGGAGTACCGCGGCGAGATCGAGGTATGGCTCCATAATTACGATATCAGGCTTATAGTCCTTACGCACGGACACAACGACCATATCGGAAATGCGGCGTATTTTTCAAAGCTTTTTGGTGCGGACATTGCCATGTGCGTATACGACATGAAGCTTGCCCGCGATAACAGCATACATAAGCTTTACAGCGTGGGCGCGGCGGGAAAGCTCCTTAAGGCGGTGTCCACATCACCGAAAATACTGAGGGAAACACGGGCGGAAAGCTTCGGGACGGATATTTTCCTTGATGACGGAATGTCCCTCGGAGAAGACTTCGGCGCGGACTGTACTGCGGTAAAGCTTGACGGTCACACCAAAGGCTCCTACGGGGTACTCTGCGGCAGCGACCTTTACGTGGGAGACGCGGCTATGAACTTTGTCAGACCCTCTTTCCCGCTGATATGCGAAAGTCCGAAAGCTGCGGGTAAGTCCCTGGAAAGGATACGCGCCATAAAACCGAAACGGATATTTTTCGGTCACGGAAAGCCTGTGGAAGAGGGTACGAATGAGTACCGCAAACTGTTTGCCGGGTAGTCAAACGACTGCTTTTATATATTTACACAATTAATGTTAAGGAGAGAATTTTTATGTCAGGACATTCCAAATGGAATAACATCAAAAGGAAGAAAGAAGCCACCGACGGCGCAAAAGCAAAGATCTTCACCAAAATAGGACGCGAGATAACCGTCTGCGTAAAAGAGGGTGGCGCCGATCCAAACAATAACGCTAAGCTCCGCGATCTGATCGCTAAGGCTAAGGCTAACAACGTTCCAAACGACAACATCGACCGCGTTATTAAAAAAGCTGCGGGCGGCGGAGACAAGACCAATTACGAAGCCAACGTTTACGAGGGTTACGGTCCTAACGGCGTTGCTGTTATCGTTGAGACTCTTACCGACAATAAGAACCGTACCGCCGGAGATATACGCCACTATTTTGACAAGTTCGGAGGAAATCTGGGTACTACCGGCTGCGTTTCGTTCATGTTCACAAGCAAGGGAATTATCGCTGCCGAAGCTGACGGTGCGGACGAGGACAAGGTAATGGAGGACGTTTTTGATCTGGGCGCGTCCGATTTTTCCATGGAAGACGGCATTATTGAGGTCGAGACCGAACCCGGCGACTTTGCCGCGGTGCGCGACGGTCTTACCGAAAAGGGCTATAAGCTTATTTCTGCGGACGTTGAGATGATACCGTCCACGTATACCGCCCTTACCGACGAGGAGTCCGTCAAGAAAATGAATCTGCTCCTTGAACACCTTGAGGATAACGACGATGTGCAGAACGTTTACCATAACTGGGATATGCCCGATGAGGAAGAAGAGGACTGATCTGATACCGGCAGTAAAGCCGTACGCGGAATTTATTTCTGCGTACGGCTTTTTTCGTTGACGCCTGCTGAATTAGGCGGACGGATAACTCCGCTTTGGGGTACAGTACTGTTATCTTGTTAATAATGCGGTGTATTACTGCTTCTTTTCCTCTGTTATCGTCAGGCTGCTTCCGTTGAAGTCCACTTTCAGCGTGGAGTATGGTTCTGCGCTGTCGCTGATTATCTTCCGTGCTATCATGGTTTCCAGACTGCGCTGGATAAACCGTTTCAGCGGACGCGCTCCGTATACCGGGTCGTAGCCCTCCTTGACGATGTAGTCTTTTGCAGCGTCGGTGACTGCAACGTCAAGCTGCTTGTTTTTGAGACGGCTTCTCAGGTCGCCCAGCATAAGGTCAATAATGGGGTAAATTTCCTTTTTTGTCAGCGGCTTATAGAATACAATTTCGTCCAGACGGTTCAGAAATTCGGGACGGAAATGTCCTTTCAGCACACGGTTGACCTGTTCCCGCGCATCGCCGGAAATAACTCCGTTTTCGTCGATACCGTCAAGAATGTAGTCTGAGCCGAGGTTTGAGGTGAGGATAATTATAGTGTTCTTGAAATCCACAGTCCTACCCTGTGAGTCGGTAACTCTGCCGTCGTCCAGTATCTGCAATAATACGTTGAACACGTCAGGGTGAGCCTTTTCAACCTCGTCGAACAGTACTACAGCGTAGGGCTTTCTGCGTACCGCTTCGGTGAGCTGTCCGCCCTCGTCGTAGCCCACATAGCCCGGAGGCGCTCCGATGAGACGGCTCACGCTGTGCTTTTCCATATACTCCGTCATGTCTATGCGGACTATGTTGTGCTCGTCGTCGAACAGGGACTGCGCCAAAGCTTTTGCAAGCTCTGTCTTGCCCACGCCTGTGGGTCCCATGAACAGGAATGAACCGATAGGACGGTTGGGGTCCTGAATGCCCGCTCGTGAGCGAAGTATTGCCTCGCTTACCTTTTGCACAGCTTCGTCCTGACCGATGACCCGCTTGTGCAGGATATTTTCAAGATTCAGCAGCTTTTCCCGCTCGCCCTCCATAAGCTTGGAAACCGGAATGCCAGTCCATCTGCCAACAATGCGGGCTATTTCTTCGTCCGTTACCTTGTCGCGGAGCAGACTGTCAGCCTTTTCCTTTTGCTTTTCGGCGGCGTCCTCCGCTTCGTCAAGCTCCTTTTTCAGAGCGGGCAGTCTGCCGTATTTAAGCTCCGCAGCTTTGTTCAGATCGTAATTTCTTTCGGCAGCGGAAATGTCCGCATTGGTCTGCTCGATGTCCTCTCTGAGCTTCTGCAAACGGGTTATGGAGGTTTTTTCGTTCTCCCAGCGGGCTTTCATTTCGCTGAACCGGTCACGCATTTCCGAAAGCTCTTTTTGAATTTCCGCAAGTTCCTCGGCGGCAAGCTTGCCCTCCTCTTTTTTGAGCGCTGTTTCGGCTATCTCCTGCTGCATTATCTTTCTTGCAAGATCGTCCATTTCCGCAGGCATGGAGTCCATTTCCGTGCGGATAAGGGCGCAGGCTTCGTCCACAAGGTCAATAGCCTTATCGGGGAGGAAACGGTCGGAAATATAACGGTTGGACAGAACCGCCGCCGTAATGAGAGCGGAGTCCTGAATCTTTACTCCGTGGAAAACTTCGTAACGCTCTTTTAGTCCGCGGAGAATGGAAATCGTGTCCTCCACGGTAGGCTCGTCCGCCATAACGGGCTGGAAACGCCGCTCCAGCGCGGGATCTTTTTCGATATATTTTCTGTACTCGTTGAGAGTGGTCGCGCCGATACAGTGCAGTTCGCCCCGGGCAAGCATAGGCTTTAGGAGATTTCCCGCGTCCATTGCGCCGTCAGTCTTGCCCGCGCCCACAATGGTGTGAAGCTCGTCTATAAACAGAATTATCCGTCCGTCGGATTTCTTGACCTCGTTCAGAACGGCTTTGAGACGTTCCTCAAACTCGCCGCGGAACTTCGCACCGGAGATAAGGCTGCCCATGTCAAGGCTGAAAAGCTTGCGGTCCTTAAGGTTATCTGGAACGTCCCCGCGGACGATACGCAGGGCAAGACCCTCAACAATGGCGGTTTTTCCTACGCCTGGCTCGCCTATTATAACAGGATTGTTCTTGGTCTTGCGGGACAGTATGCGTACAACGTTTCTTATCTCTGCGTCACGTCCTATAACAGGATCAAGCTTGTTCTGCCGTGCAAGCTCAACCAAGTCCTGACCGTACTTTTTCAGCACGTCGTAGGTGTCCTCGGGAGTATCGCTTGTGACCCGCTGATTGCCGCGGACGTCCTTTAAAATATCGAGAAATTTGTCTTTGGAAATATCAAAGGTTTTAAAAAATTTTTTTATCCTGTCGTTTGCGGTATCAAAAAGCGCAAGCATTATGTGCTCCACGGAAACGAAATCGTCACGCATATTTTTGGCGGTCTCTTCGGCTTTGTTGAGGCATTTGTCAACGTCCTGGGAAATATAGACGGTGTTAGCTTCCCTGCCGCTTCCTGTGACCTTAGGTATCTCGCCGATAAGCTTGGAAAGATAGTTTGTTACCTGTTCCGTGTCCGCACCCATTCTTGTTATGAGCTGAGGGATAAGACCGTTTTCCTGAGCTGTAAGTGCGTAAAGCAGGTGCTCCTGCTCGACGTTCATGTTCTGGAAGTCAATGGCGGCGCTTTGTGCTTCGTTGATCGCTTCGATAGATTTTTTGGTAAACTTCTGAGGATTCATAAACATACATCCTTTCCGAAAAAAGCTTTGCACGGCGGTATTTTTGCACAATACCGCGATGAACAAAAGCCGAATTGATTTTACCGGGGATAAATATATTTTAACACAGCAAATGTGCTAAAAACGTTAAAAAAAGTTTGTTAGTTTTATACATACAATAAAAATTGACAAATTTTATAAAATTCCGGTAATTATTCTACATTTCATATAAATATTTGTCGAATTATACTGGACTGTGCCGATTTAGCTCGAAAAATTTTTATTGCCAAAACAAGGGAAAAATAGTATAATTTTATTCGTCGGCAGAAAAATAGAAAAGCCGAAAAAGTACAAATGAACAGGAGATTTTAAAATGAAGGTAATCACACAAACTGAAACAGCGCGCGGAAAAGTTGTTTACGAGCTTTTCAGCGAAACAACGGAGAGTACTGTAAGATACGGAATCAAGGTTAGATCTGATCTTTTCGGTGAGACGGAAGAAGCCGTGGTAAAAGACATTACTTCGGAGCTTGACTTTGCAAGAAAACTTCTTTTTATGCTGGCGGACAATCTTGTCCTGCCGTCAACCGCAGACGAAGTAATAGAGGAATTTCTTGCCGCTTCGTTTACTGTAAATAATTAGTTTTGATTTTTAATAATTGATGACCGGTAATTCAGATACCGTGAATTTCCGGTTATCAATTTTTTATTTTTGCTTGACAAACCGCATAAAATGCTGTATAATAAGTTACTGCTTGAAGAAAGGGACGTTTTCCATGGACAAGACTTCTTTTAAAACCATAGCCGAAAACCGTAAGGCAAGGCATGAATATTTTATTCTTGAAAGCTTTGAAGCGGGTATCGAGCTGGTGGGTACCGAGGTTAAGTCAATACGCCGCGGAGGTGTGAACCTAAAGGACAGCTGGTGCTCTGTTGATGACGGAGAGCTTTGGGTCAAGGGTATGCATATTTCTCCGTACGATCACGGAAATATTTTCAACCGCGATCCGATGAGAGTCCGCAGGCTGCTTATGCACAAAAAGCAGATAATGCAGTTTCTCGGCAAGGTCAAGCAGGAGGGACTTACGCTGATACCGATATCCGTGTATTTTAAAGGGTCTATGGTAAAGGTGCAGGTGGGTCTGTGCAAGGGCAAAAAGCTTCACGACAAGCGGGACGACATGGCTGCTAAAGCGGCCCAGAGAGATATTGAACGAGCCGTAAAGGAGCGTAACCACTGAAAAATTTCCCGTGCTTGCAGGTATTGCCTCTTGCTTCTTAAATTCCTGCGTACAGTAAGAAATTCAAGAAAAGCATCGGGATTAGATTCTAACCTATTATCTCTTTTTAAATTCTAATATGGGGATGTAAAGGTTTCGACGGGGATCTTGAAACATGATAAGCGAGCAGAGGATTGTGCCATCTCTTTAAACGGCACCGTTTTAAAATTAGACGACAACAATAATTTTGAATTAGCAGCCGCTTAAGTGCTGCTCGTCTGACTGCCGAGTACCGCGGCGGCGGATCAGGCGTCGATTAGCGGTGAACGCGTCGGGAAATTGCCTGCGTTCCTGACGTGTATTGCAGGCTACTGAACCCTGTGGGGTGTTTGTCCCCGGCTGGGCAAGGGAATGTTAATGACAAACTACGCTCGTAGAAGGTCGTGCGGATAGGTTTTCGGACACGGGTTCGATTCCCGTCATCTCCACCAGCTAAACCCACATATATTTTGTGGCGCCGCGGATATTAAATCTGCGGCTTTTTCTGTCGTCAATTATAGTATAACTGCATTGAATGTATATTTTATGATATTTATATGTATATAATGTAAAAATTAGCACTCTTAATTTAAGAGTGCTAATTTTATTGTATTTTAAGAGGTTTGTACCATTTATTTTGGCTGTTAAAATATATTAAAGTTTTAGCGTTACCATTTTAATAATTTACCCCAGCGAGTGTAACTGTCCATATTGCTTTTCAATATTATACTGCAAATCTAAAAAATTAACGGCAAATTTTTGATATAAAAATTAAATTTATAATATATTTTATTTTTGAAATACTGTAAAACGTAAAAGTATATCTAAATTTTTGGCTGTTTTTAACTGCAGTAAGCAGTCTAAATTTTAAATTTGGATAATCTGTAAGTTTTTAGGAGGCTTCCAAAATGAAAAATATGAAATTTGCAAAAAGAATCAGCATTTATATTGCAATTCCGACTGTATTGGGGGTGCTTTTAATTTGGATAATGGCATCGCTTTTTGCGTCTGACATTGTAAACCGTAATATCAAAAGTCAGATGGCGGATGTGGTAAAGTCCCGTTCTGAAATAATAGAAAGTTATATCCGGACGGCCGAAGAAAGCCTTAAAACCTTTTCGCTGGGAAGCCAGGTCCGGGAGCTTTTGCTTTCTCCCGGCGACGCAGAGCTGCAAAAAAGTGCACAGCAGTATACGAAAAATTACTCCGACGAAAAGAAAATATTTGAGGGAATATATATTGCCGATACTGATACGCACGTACTTACCCATACATCAGAGGATGTTGTCGGAATATATACACGCGGCGATGATACGATAGATTGGTTCAGAGGTACGGTATTTGTAAAAGATAAGCTGTCCAATTTCGGGGTAATGATCTCTCCCGGTACCGGAAATATGGTTATTTCAATGTATTATCCTGTTTTTGAAGGAGAAAACTGCATAGGATACGTCGGCTGTGCGGTCTATGCCGATCAGATCATGCAGGTGCTTGGAGAGCTTACCATAGACAGGCTGCCGAACTGCCGTTATATACTTCTTGATGTGGAAACCGGTTTATATATTTATAATACGAGGCCTGAGCTTATAAATACGATCACTGACGATAAGGGCTGCCGTGAGCTGATCGACCGTGTAAAGGCAGGTGAAGCAATTGTCGGTGAATATACATATTATGACAGCGACAATGCTCGTTATCTGCTCAGCTACAGTTATATTGCCGACAAGGATTGGCTCTTTATTTTAAAGGACAGCTACGGAGAAGTTTACAACGATGTAAAGATTGTAAGAATCGTTTTGGGTATCGTCTGCCTCGGCATTGCGGTTATTATTCTGATGGTTACATACTTCTTCACGCGCCAAACAAGCCGGGAACTCATGATTCTGGAAAAATCTATATTAAGGCTTGGCAAATTGGATATATCCGCCGCAGATAATTTAAAAAAATACGTTCACAGACATGACGAAATAGGTCAAATCGCTTCTGCGGTAAACGATCTATGCGGAATCCTTGATAGGTCGTTTTCCGATACAGGGCGTATACTCGGTGAAATCGCAAAGGGAAATCTTGCGGTTGATACGGAAAAAAACAAGGAATTTTATGTGGGTGAACTTGCTGCGCTGCATTCGTATATAGATACGATCAGCAAAAGCCTGAAGCTGCTTGTAAATGATATTACCGAAGCGGCAAAAAATGTGGACGCAAGCTCACAGCAGGTCGCGGACGGAGCCGCAGAGCTTTCAAGCGGCAGTACCAAGCAGAGCACGGCTATCGACAATCTTGCGGAAAGTATGCATGAGATCGACAAAACCGTCGGTGAAAATGCGGAGAGCTGCGCTGAAGCTCACGAACTTATGGGTAAGACATTTGAATACGTCGGAAATGCCAATGATAAGATGACAAGTCTTTCAAACGCAATGAACAATATCAAGGAAACATCTCAAAAAATCAACGATATAATTAAAACCATTGAAGATATTTCACAGCAGACCAATATACTTGCCCTTAACGCGTCTATCGAAGCCGCAAGAGCCGGAGCAGCCGGCAAGGGATTTGCAGTTGTGGCAGACGAGGTGCGAATGCTTGCATTGAAATCAACGGCGGCGGCAAAGGACAGTAATTTGCTGATACAGCAGTCAGTAAAAGCAGTCAACGAGGGTGTGAAAATTACAGACAGTACTTCTGAGGCAATGAACGAGCTTGGAAATTATGCGTCAGAGGTAAAGAGGATCATTGATATTATTGCCGTTTCAAGTGAAGACCAGACAAAAATGATTAGGCGAATAAATGATGAAATCACGGAAATCGGCGAGATCGCAAATAACAGCTCTCAAACTGCCGAAGAAAGCGCTTTCGCCGCAAAGGAATTATCCACACAGGCGGAATTGCTTGATAACCTTATGGAGCAGTTTCACGTTTAAAATTACTGTATATGATTTATTTATCAAAAAACCTGTTTAAACTTTATTTGTTTGAACAGGTTTTTATATGTATTTTTAAAGCCATTGCCTGACATAGAAGCCTCTAAGCTTTCAGTAAGCTGCATCAAAATCTATTGTCACGTTTTCCTTAACACAGTCAGTATGTTATTACAAACCGGTCATGACCGTCTGCTTGTCCTGAACTGTTTGGGAGTAATCCCCTTATATTTCTTAAAGCTTTTTATAAGGTGGCTGCAATCGGAAAATCCCGTTTCCTGACTGATATAATTAAGATCGAAATCGGTAAATACAAGAAATTCTTCCGCTTTGTAAAGCCGCATCCGCTCTATATATTGCTTGCAGCTCATGCCATACTGCTCGCGGAATTTTTTGGCAAAGCAGGAATAGCTCAGACCGCACTGCTCTGCAATGTCCGCTGCGCGAAGATTTTCGGACAGAAAAAGATCGATATATTCGGTTATGTTTTCTATTACATAATCTTCCGCGCGTGGAATGAGACGGCTGTCAATTATCATTCCATCAGCAAGCCACAGACGTATTATATTCATAAGAAGTTCGTAAATGTTTGCTTGCAGAACAAGATCTCTGCCGTATTTATAGTTGTTAAATTCCGACAGGCACGCCGTCCATATCCTGCCGCACTCGATTTTTTCCGAAACTTCGCGGTTAAATAATATTTTCATTCCGTTTTTTTCGGCATATTTAAAAATATCCCTCAGCTTCGGCGCATATGCCGGAGTAAGGTTAAATCTGTTTATGTCGAATTTCAGCACGGCATATACCGGCAGACTGCTGTCCGCAGGATATATGGAATGTACCGCAGATGGATGAAAAATTATCGTCTCTCCCTTATTCAGAATATAGGAGCAGTCTCCGCAGCGCATTTCCGCCCGTCCATCCAGCATATAAATAAATTCTGCAAAATAATGCCAGTGTGGCTTTACGGGAAAAATATTTTGTCCGGCGTCAAATACGAAGCATTCGATAGGCGTATTCAAGGAATCGCTTTTTTCAAAAAGTCCGCTCATTACAGCACCTCAAAATAGATTTTTACAATTTTTTCTGTATAAACATTATAGCATTTTTAATAACGAAATGCTATACTGAATTATAAATTTAACCGGGTTTACGGCTTATGCTGAAAATATTGAAGTAAGAATTTACGATATCTGTAAACTTGCTTACGCCGGTATAAATTTATAGTTTTTAGGAAAGGACTGTCAGAAATGAGAATACTGATAATAGGCGGAACGGGAACTATAAGCACCGCTGTTTCGCGCTGTCTTGCCGACAGCGGGCACGAACTTTACATTATTAACCGCGGTAACACAAACGATAAGCTCCAGTCTCATATTAAATTTATCAAGGCGGATATAAACGACGAGAAGCTTGTTTCGGAGCAGCTCGGCGAAATGAAGTTCGACGCGGTATGCGAATTTATCGGATTTGTCCGTCCACAGCTTGAACGGGATTACCGCCTTTTCGGCGGCAGGACTAAGCAGTTTGTTTATATAAGTTCAGCTTCTGCGTACAATAAACCTGTCCCGGATCATATTATTACCGAGGGTACTGCTCTTGCCAACCCTTTCTGGGAGTATTCAAGAAACAAAATACAGTGCGAAGAATACCTAATGAAGCTGTACAGGGAAGAGGGTTTTCCCGTTACGATAGTGAGACCGAGCCACACTTACTGTGAAACCTCGGTACCTTTGGGAGTTCACGGAAGAAATGGAAGCTGGCAGGTAATAAAGCGTATGCTTGAGGGAAAGCCCGTTATAATACACGGAGACGGTACTTCTCTCTGGACTATGACCGACAGCAGAGATTTTGCCGAGGGCTTTATCGGACTGCTTGGAAATCCCCGAGCCATAGGCGAGGCATTTCATATTACCTCAGATGAAACCCTTACATGGAATCAGATTTATAAGACCATAGCCGACTGCCTGGGAGCAGAATTCAAGCCGTATTACGCGTCGTCGGAATTTCTTGCGTCGGTAAGCGATTATGACTTTACCGGAAGTCTTATAGGCGATAAAGCTAATTCCGCAGTTTTTGACAACAGCAAGCTTAAAAGAGCGGTACCCGGCTTCAGATTTAAGATCAGATTTGACGAGGGTATACGAAACACATTGAATTATGTACTTTTGCACAAGGAATGTCAGGTCGAAGATGATGAATTTGACAAGTGGTGCGATAAAGTGATCGCTGCACTTGAAAATGCTAAAAAGGAGATTTTATAATGGTACAGGTAAAAGATAAATGGGCGTTTATCACAGGCGCGTCAAGAGGAATAGGCAGTCTTACCGCAAAATTCATGGCAGAGCAGGGCTGCAACCTTATACTTCACAGCAGAAAAAAGGAGCATTGCGAAAAACTGCTCGGAGAAGTAAAGGCTATGGGAATCAAGGCTTTTTCAGTCGAGGCAGAGCTTTCCGATTTGGACAGCGTGCAGGCTATGCTTGACGAGATAGATCGTATGGGTACGGCGGTGGATATTGTACTCAACAACGCGGGTATGCAGATAGCGTACCGCACAGATTACTTCAAGACCCCTGTTTCCGATTATACGGAAAGCTTTAAGATAAACACAATAGCTCCCGCTATGATCTGCTATCATTTTATGCCTAAAATGATAGCGCGGGGATTTGGCAGGATAGTAAATACTACCAGCGGGATACGTCTTGAACCTGAACAGGCAGGCTATTCTGCAAGCAAGGCGGCGTTGGACAAGATTACTATAGATTTAGGTTCAAAAGTTGAGGGAACGGACGTGATGATAAATCTTACCGACCCGGGCTGGTGCAGAACAGACCTTGGCGGACCGCACGCTCCAAACGCTCCTGAAAGCGCTGTACCGGGAATTGCCGTGGGCGCTTTTGTAGATGATAAAAAGTCCGGACGTTACCTTAATGCGCCGTATTTTACGGGTCTTACTCTTGAAGAAGCCGTCGCAAAGGCGGAAAGAGAATTTGACAGTCCGTATGGAAAGTAATATAAAAATTTTATTAAAATGCAGACGAAAAGTCTGTACAAAGCCGCAAAAATAAAGTTGAATTCTTCGGCTGTTTGTCTGATTTTTTATACATATTTTATATTGAGAGTAAACCGATATGCTCAACGCAAAAGCTGCTGACGCAAATTAATGCGGCGGCAATATTTGGCATGGCAGTTTTTGTGTGAATTTCCATAAAGAGATGTATGTATTTGGTTAAAACGACAATTGACATCTGGGAAAATTTATATTAAAATTGTTAATAATGAATGGATTTAAATGTAATTGTAATTGATTACATTGTGAATCCTGATGATAAGGAGAAGATGAATTATGAAGAAATCAAGAATTTTCGGCGCGATCGCCGCAGCAGCTATGGCTATTTCTGCATTTGTTTCCATGCCTGTTTCCGCAGCAGACACTTACCACGCTTACCTCGGCGTTCAGACAAATCCAAGCTGGATATTCAGAAATGCTTGGAATGACGGAAGCTTCGGAAAAGACGCTTACGATAGCTTCGACAGCCTCAGCAAGGACGGAGCACCCGCAGATATTTCCGGTACTTTCACAGATGTTGAGATCACAGGCGACGGAACTTACAAGGTTTCCCTTACAGGCGCAGACCTCAGCGAAGAGGAAAGATTCAGCCTTTTGTTCGTGTCCACTGATATCCCTATCGAATTGGGAGCAACTATAAGCGACGTTAAAGTTATTATTGACGGTCAGACCAAGTACACATTTGACGATGCTTACATCAGCCCCGATGAAACAACTTATATGAACCCTATGGCTATCAACATCTGGAATGACGACCTCGGCAAGGAGGACGGTCTGTTTGCTTATGTAATGCCTTCGAACTCCGTTGAAATGGAATTTACGGTTTCCGGTATGGGCGCAGGCGCTGCCGCTCCCGCAGATGACGCAGCAGCTGATACTTCCGCACCCGCGGCAGATACAGCTCCCACAACTTCCGCTTCAACAGGAAACGTTCCCGTTGCCGCTATGGCTTCCGTAATCGCTGTTGCAGGCGTTGTTGCTGCAGTATCCAGAAAGAGAAAGTAATTTCCGATTCTTTTGATTTAATTCAGTATTGATGTTCTCGGGCTGTCGCTGCCGCAAAAACACGGTTTGCGGCAGTCCGATACTTTAGGGACGCGGTTTTGTTACCTAACGGACTGCGGTTCTTTGTGAAAGGACTGATTGATAAAATGGCAGGCAATACCGCATATGCGGAACCGGAAAGTAAACTCATCAATAAAAATAAAAAAGTTTTTAAACCGAAAACGATTACCGAAAAAACAGCCGATGTGCTGTACTGGATAATGCGCTGTGCTATAGCAGTTAATGTTTTCGCTTTGTTTTTTCCGACTTTCAACGCTGTCAGAATAAGTCAGAATATCAACGGAAATATGTCCCTTTTCACCTGCGCTGTTTCGTATAAGTCCATGCTGAGCACCTTTAAGGCGGTGCTTAAAAGGCAGGTGTGGATTGAACCCGCTTTCAAGAGTCTGAGTTTTTGTGCCGTGCTTATAATTATTGCCTCGGTAATAGCGATTGCCGGCGGATGTATGTCGCTGGGCAACAGGAAAATGAAAAAGCTTGGCTGTTTCTTTACTCTTGCAGCAGGCATTGTCGAACTTTGGGGCGTGCTTGGAATCAACCCCATTCTGAACGGTCTTATAAACGATTCCTATGCTGCCGGAAAATTTGACGATATGAAGCTTATGCGTCCGAACGTAATGTATATCTACATTGCAATCGGAGTGATCTATATAGCTTTCTCAATTGTAAACTTTTTCCTTGTGCCAAAACCCGAAGAGGGCATCGGCATGGAAATGGAGCCTAAATTCAGACTGTTCCTTATGATGCTCCCTATTATCGCTCTTGCGTTTGTGTTCAGTTATCTGCCTCTGTACGGCTGGAGATACGCTTTCTTCGACTATAAGTCCGGCGAAACGCTGTCAATGGAAAAATTTGTTGGTTTTAAATGGTTCACAGAAATTTTCAAGACTGCGGCTACCAAAAAGGACATCATGACAGTTATGAAAAACACTCTTGCAATGAGCGGTCTTGGTATCCTTACAAGCTGGGTGCCTATGGCTTTTGCTATCTTCCTTTCTGAGATCAAAAACACCCATTTCAGACGTATTGTCCAGACATTTACCACGATACCCAACTTCATAAGCTGGGTACTGGTTTACGCTCTTGCGCTTGCGATATTCTCCACGGACGGTTTTATCAACACCATGATAAACAGCATGAATCCCAATGATCCGACTGTTTCCACAAACTACCTTATGGAAAGCGGTCATATGTGGCTGAAAATGCTTGCATGGGGTCTTTGGAAAGGCGTGGGCTGGAGCGCGATAATTTATATAGCTGCGATCTCCGGTATCGACCAGGGACTTTTTGAGGCTGCCACAGTTGACGGAGCGGGCAGGTTTTCCAGAATGTGGTACATAACCGTTCCCGAACTTATACCAACCTACTGCGTACTTTTGCTGATGTCCATTGCAAACATTCTTTCAAACGGCATGGATCAGTATCTGGTATTCTCCAACGCAGTAAACCGTGAACAGATTCAGGTTCTAGACCTTTACGTTTACAATCTCGGTATCGGTTCCGGACTTATCCCGCTGTCTACAGTAGTGGGCATGGTCAAGTCCATTGTCAGCGTTATCCTGCTGTTCGCCGCAAACGGCGTTTCAAAGGCGATACGCGGCGAGAGCATAGTATAAGGAGGCGGCGGAATGAGTGATATAAAGCTTAATCACAAGCAAAAGCGTGAGGAGAAAAAATATTTCAAGGAGCATACCACACACATTAAGCTGACTCCCGGGGACATTGTATTTAACATTGTCAACTATGCTTTCTTTATTGTATTTACTATCAGCTGTATTTTCCCGTTCTACTACCTGTTTATCAACACTATTTCTGATAACGAGCTGGTTACAAAGGGCGCTATCACCCTTTTGCCCAAGGGGTTGACTATTTCAAACTATATCCAGATGGGCAAGGTAAACGACTTGTGGACTTCTGTTTTGGTAACTTTCCTCAGGACTTTTATCGGTACTGCTCTCATGGTATTTGTTTCCGCGCTTGCAGGATATCTTGTTACCAAAAAGGAAATGTGGCACAGGCAGTTCTGGTACCGTTTTCTTGTTATCACCATGTACTTCAACGCGGGACTTATCCCATGGTACCTGAATATGTCCACGCTGGGTCTTACCGACACCTTTGCGGCGTACATTATTCCTGGTATCGTTTCGCCTTACAACATTATCCTTGTAAAGACCTATATTGAGTCTATTCCCTCCGAGATCGAGGAAAGCGCCTACATGGACGGTGCGAGCTACTGGACGATTTTCCGCAGAATAATATGGCCTCTGAGCAAGCCAATACTTGCAACTATCGCCATATTCGGCGCGGTTGGTCACTGGAACTCTTTCCAGGATTCGCTGATCCTGAACGCCAATTCGCCGGAGCTTTTCACGCTTCAGCACAGGCTGTACATATACCTGCGAAAAAGTTCAAACATCAGCGCTATGGTTCAAAGCGGTATAAGCAGCGCCGATACCACAGCCATTGCAGGACAGATGAACACCAAAATTATCCAGTACACCATTTCAATGGTTACAATAATACCGATTCTGTGCGTATACCCCTTTATGCAGAGGTACTTTGAAAAGGGTCTTATGCTGGGTGCAGTTAAAGGCTGATGCGGTCTGCCGCTCTGTATTCTTACTATACCATGTGTAACAGGACAACAGTATGTCATGTTTAAAAAATTTAGGAGGAACTGTATGAAAACCAAAAGATTTCTTGCGGGGGTTATGTCCCTCGCATTGATGGGAACTCTTGCAGGCTGCGGAAATTCCGAAGTCCAGGCTCCCACGGACGTTTCTGTAACCACCGCTCCAAACGCAGGCGGTGATACTGCCGACGCAGGAAACACCGATGACGGCGGAGATTCTGCCGGTACGGGAGATTCCGAGGGAAGCGAGACCACTGCCGCCGCCGAGGAAAGAGACCTGAAAGCCGAGTTCGCAGAGCTTTATGGAGACGAGCCTATAACTCTTAACGTTTTCAGTACGCTTGCAAACTACAACGGTATTCAGGCTGGCTGGTTCGGCGAGGTAATGAAAAGAGAGTTCAACGTTGAGATGAACATTATTCCCAATACCGACGGAATGCTCGATACCCGTATGGAATCCGGCAATCTGGGAGATATTGTTATCATAGGCGCCGGCGGAGATTACGACCGCGCGGTAAAAGAGGGTATGCTCTACGACTGGAACGACGATGATCTGCTTGACAACTACGGCGGCTATATTAAGGCGAACATGGCTCAGGCGCTTGAAAACAACGCTAACCTCAGTGAGGCCGCTGACGGAAACCATGTTGTCCACGGCTTCGGTCATAACGTTGCTTCCAGTATTGAGGAGCACGAGGCGTTCATATACACAATGGACGTTCGCTGGGATCTCTACAAACAGCTTGAATACCCGTCAGTAAAGAATATCGACGAGTTTTTCGACCTTATGGTTAAGATGAAAGAGATATGTCCTACCGACGAGCTTGGCGGCGAGACCTATGCGGTTTCCCTCTGGCCTGACTGGGACGGCGATATGGTAATGTACATAAAGAGCTTCGCCACCTGCTACTGGGGCTATGAGGGAGACATGGGTCTCGGTCACTACAACCCAGACAACGGCGAGTACTATTACGCTCTTGACGAGGGAAGCCCCTACCTGCAAAGCCTCAAGTTCTTCAACAAGCTTTACCAGGCGGGACTTATCGACCCAGACTCCATGACGCAGACTTATGCTGAGATGTCCGAAAAGGTAAAGGTCGGCGGTACATTCTTCTCTATCTTCGACTATGCTGGTTCTCAGCTCTACAACAGTGAGGAGCACCTCAACGAAGGCAAGGCAATGTATCCTCTCATGCCCGACGACGCAACTCCTATCTGCGCCGGTATGAACGTACTGGGCGGCAACAGAATCTGGGCTATCGGCGCAAACACCGAATACCCAGAGCTTTGTATGGCTATCATCAATTATCTTTGCACACCGGAGGGTTACCTTACATATTGGTACGGTCCCAAGGACGAGTGCTGGTACTACGACGACGAGGGCAACACCTGCTTTACGGAGCTTGGCGAGGCTGCCTACAAGGACAGAAAGGGTACTATGATGCCTGATGAGTGGGGCGGAGCCTCATTTAACGAGGGTACTTTCCAGGCTAACAACACTACATGGACAAGAGACGCAAGAAACCCCGAGTCCGCAAACGATACCTATAACTGCGAAAACTGGGTAAGCCGCCGCGCAAGTCTGAACTATGATATCCTCAACGACTGGAGAGAATTCAGCAACGCTTACAATGCTCAGGAATACATGAATTCCCGCGACTATAAGGTTCTGCTGGGTACTTCGTTCAGCATTGCTTCTCAGTCAGACGAGCTTAAGGTTATCTGGAAGCAGGTAACAAAGCAGGTAACCACTTCTTCATGGCAGGCTATTTACGCCAAGACAGACGAAGAGTACGACAAGATAGTTGCCGATATGATCCAGAAGTGCAATGAGTACGACCCTAACGGCGAGTGCAAGGCATACTCTCTCGGCGAGGCAGAAAAGAGAAAGGCTCTTGACGACGCTGTAAGAAACGGCTGATTTTAGATTAATATTACGGTGCGCGGCTTGAATCCGAGCCGCGCCTGTTTTTCTTGAAAGGAAAATTGTTTATGGCGGGTTTTTTCAGTCCCGACAGCAAGCTGTACAGGTTCATGTGCAGACTTACGGATATGGTAAAGCTTAATCTTTTGTGGATACTGTGCAGTCTGCCATTAGTGACGGTAGGTGCGGCGACTATCGCGGCTTCTGCAGTTTCGCTGAAGATCGCAGACGGTCAGGAGGGTTACATCGGACGTGATTTTTTTAAAGCCTTTAGAGACAATCTCAGGCAGGGGATACCCATGTCGTTCATTTCCGCACTATGTTTGTGGGTAGTTTGGATTGACTTTCAGCTTTTCAGCGCTGTGGAGGAAAACTCGCTGCTGTTCCTGATAACAGGCATTATCGCGGCATATGTGTTCACATTCTCATTGCTGTATGTTTTTCCGCTGTTGGCGCGGTATGAAAATACGGTGTTTAACTGCTTGAAAAATTCGTTCAGAATAAGCATGAGATATTTTCTGAGGTCGCTGCTGCTGGTGATAATTGTGGCGTTTGAAGCGGCGGTAATGTTCTGGTCACGCAAAACGCTGATACTTCTTATTGTAGCGGGACCCGCTTTTATCAACCTTACCGTGTGCAGCTTTGCTTCTATAATTTTCCGCGAGCTTGAAAAGATACCGGGTACGGTCTCCGGCAAGGAGGACTTTTCCGACGAGGACGGAACTGAATAAAAAATGCCCGAACGTTGGTTTTGCAGACGTTCGGGCGTTTTTATTATACTATTTTGTTTCAGCGGCATAGTTCAGCGAAGCGACGGAGTCCTTGTAGACTATTTTTCCTTTGACCTGGATCATTCCCGTCTCTTTGTTGGGAGTTTTTATTTTTGATAAAAGTTCATCTACCGCAATAGAAGCCATTTGATCGGTATTTACCTCAAATGTAGTAATATTTGGAGTACTTATACTGCTGTATACCGAATTATCGAAGCCTGTAACAGATATGTCTTCGGGAACGCGGTAGCCGCTGAGGTTTAGCTGGGCAATAAGCTTTGCAGCCACTTCGTCGCAGTTGCAGACAAAGGCGGTGGGCATTACAGCGGGGAGCTTCGGCTGGATAAGCTCTCCGGTTTCGGTGTCGCGGTCGCTTATAAGAAAATAGTCGCTTAGGCGGATATTGTTTTCAATAAGCGATTTGGCATAGCCGAGATATCTGTCCTGAATACTGCTTGTGGAGTGAATGTTTCCGACAAAGGCTATGCTTCGGTGGCCGTTGTTTATGAGGTAATTGGTTATTTCATAGCTTGCGTAAAAATTGTTGCATACAACGCAGCACTCTGAGGTGAGCTGATTGTAGAAGTCAAGAAATATCACAGGGGTCTTTGTGTTCCTTACAGCCTTTATGTATTTGTCGGAGACCTGTCCGAGAATTATTATCCCGTCAATTTTCTGACGGATAAAAATATCGGGGATTATGACTTTTTCCTCGCTGTAGGGGGTAAGAGTGTGAAAAAAAGCGTAATTTTTCTTTTGCTGTAATTTTGTCGATATCCCGCGGATAAACTTAAAGTAGAACGAATTGTCGGACATATATCTTTCAGCGACGATTACGCCAATGTTTCCGCTGTGACTTTTCTTTTTGGGAGTTTCCTCGCCGTATCGGTATCCCATTATATCGGCGGTTTTTATAATTTTCTGTCTTAGTTCACTGCTGACGCCGCTTTGCCCCGAAAAAGCCTTTGAGACAGAAACAACGCTTATCCCGAGCTTTTCGGCAATATCGCGCATTGTAACCTTTTTGCCCACGCGTTTGACCTCCGTTTATAATATAGTATAATATTAACATATATATTTAATATTTTCAAGGCTTTTTAAGCTTAATTTTTTAATAATTATTTAGCTAATAAATTTTAGTTAAAGGTTTACGTTAGCTTAGCTGTTAAGTTAATTTAGTTTTTAATTCTTAATATTATATTTTTTATTTATTAATTAAACATTAACTGAAAATTGAAAACGATTTATCTTTATAAAAGAATTTTTAAAACAACTGCATAATATACTAAAATAATTTAATAATAAGAAATGAAACTATTAAATATGCACAATCAAGAAAATGTCAGTTTATGTTTTTGTGCAGTATTTACAAAGCTAACAAAATTATACTGTAAAATATGCCGCTATTTTAAGCTGCTATTGACTTATTGGAAAATAAAAAATATAATGAATTTACAATATAAGTTTGGAAAAACTATTAACAAAACAGTTGATCAAAAGCAAAAGTCAAATTAAACATTTGGAGGTTTTATTTATGAACACAAAGTTCAAAAAGGCGGCTGCTATGATAGCAGCTCTGGCAATGACAGGTACTGTATTTACTGCTTGTTCCAGCGGAAATGACGACGGAGCCGCTTCCGATGATACTACTGCAAGCGCGGCAGGCGATACAACAAGCGCAGCTGCTGATGACGGCGCAGGAGATACAGGATCAGCTTCCGGTCTCAGCGGTACTATTAAGGTTCTTCACCACCGTACAGACCGTGATCAGGACGGTACGATGACTAAGCTTACGGAGGGCTTTAACGCTATTTATCCCGACGTTAAGGTAGAGTACCAGTCCTTTACAAACTATGCGGACGATATTGCTACAATGATGCAGTCCGACTCATACGGCGATGTTGTTATGACTCCCCAGGCCCTGAAGCAGTCTGACCTGCCCAATTTCTTTGCTTCTTTCGGAAGCTACGACGAGCTTTCCCCCAAATACTACTGGCTTGAAAATTACAGCGTTGACGGACAGGTTTACGCACTTCCCACAGGCGGCACCGCTTCCGGTATTCTTTATAATAAAAAGGTATGGGCTGACGCCGGAATCACAGAGCTTCCCAAGACTACGGCGGAATTTATTGAGTGCCTCGGCAAGATCAGAGACAACACAGAGGCTATTCCTTACTATACAAACTACAATGCTGGCTGGACTATCGTTCAGTGGCAGTCTCTCGTAGTAGGCGCTTCCGGAGACCCCTCCTACATCAACCAGAGACTTCTCACCGATAAGGAGGATCTGTTCTCGGCAGGAAGTCCTTACGATGCTGTTTATGGCACAATGTTTGACATTTATGCCGATCCCACTCTCCATGAGGAAGACCCCATGACTACCGACTGGGAAGGCTGTAAGCCTGCAATGGCACAGGGCAAGATCGGTACAATGGTAATGGGCTCATGGGCTATCAGCCAGTTCCAGGAGGCTGCAACACAGGTTGGAGCAGACCCTGCCGATATCGGCTATATGCCTTTCCCCAACAGCATTGACGGCAAGATTTACTCTGTATCTTCCAACGACTATATGATGAGCGCAAATAAGAACTCCGCAAACCTCGACGCTGCAAAGGCATATGTTGAGTGGTTCTGCTCAGATTCCGGCTTTGCTCAGAACGAAGGCGAGATATCCGGACTCAAGGGCGCTCCCATGCCTGAGACACTTTCTTCCTTTGACGAGCTTGGCGTTGAGCTGTTTGTAGAAGCTCCCACACCGGAGAACCTTATCGGTAAATTTGACGATATCGCAAAGACTTCCGAGGTTGACCCTTGGGGCGACGCTTCCACAAACTTCAAGTTCAGAATGGCTGAAGCTGCTTTCGACGGCAAGGGCAGAGAAGAATACGACAATATCTGCGCTGACGTAAACAGCAGATGGAACGCCACCAGAGACGAAATTCTCGGCTGATCCGTTTAAATCAAGATAAACCCATTACTCTCTCTCATATATTTCTTCATATTTTCGTGTAAGTCCTGCCGGGACTTACACGACTCCCGGTATCATCCGGGAATCTCACCTTTTTCTCCTTATGTAGTGCGGACGCATATAAAATGTGCGTCCGCAACTCATAGGCATAACTTCAATCTCATGAAAGAAGTGATAACATGGCAAAAAAACTGAGTATGTCCAACGGCATTGAACCAAACAACAAGTTAGGCAGATCATATTGGAATAAAATGCTTACGGTTTTTCTTTTCCTGCTGATACCAACTGTGCTGCTTGTAATTTTCACCTATATTCCCGCTGCGAACATGATAGGATACAGCTTTGAAGAGCGCGATCAGTTCGGTGTGAACGTCACGTTTGTAGGTTTAAAAAATTACAAGACTGTTTTTACAACTCCCGAATATTTTGCCGCTTTCAAAAACAGCCTTTATTATCTTGCGGGTTCGTTTATACAGCTTGCGCTTGCGCTGTTTTTAGCAACGATACTTTGTTCCAAAATACGCTTTTCCAACTTTTTTAAGGGCGTACTGTTTTTCCCGTACATGATAAATACGGTTGCCGTAGCTCTTATTTTCAGAAGATTCTTCCAGAAGGGCGACGGAGTTACAAATACCGACGGTACTCTCAACTCTATAATAGCCCTGTTTGGCGGAGAACCGATAAAATTTCTCTCTACTGAGGGACTGGTAAATATTTGCTTGGTATTTGTTTCCATATGGAGATATATAGGTTTCGACCTTGTAATGTTTATCGGAGCCATCCAGTCGGTATCGCCCGACATTTACGAAGCGGCTGAGCTTGACGGAGCGAACCGTTTCCAGGTGTTCAAATACATCATTGCACCCAGTATCCGTCCTATAATCCTTTTGCAGATGATACTCGCCGTAAAGGGAGCTATCAGCGTTTACGAGATACCATTTATCATTACAGGCGGACGTATCGGTTCAAGCACGTTTGTTATCCAGACTACGGAAACGGCGTTCAAGTTCCAAAAAGTCGGGCTTGCCTCGGCAATGGCTGTGGTGCTGTTCCTTATCATAGTAGTGGTAACTATAATTCAGAAGCTTGTATTTAAGGAGGAGAAGTAGCATGGACGGTTTCGGAGCTAATTTCAGCTATGACGTAGGCGACGACGGAAGTTCCAAAGGCGCAAGGTTCAAGCGCGGTCTGTTTACATTCCTTAAATATGCGGTGCTGGTTATTGCTTGTCTGATAGTTTTTGTACCGCTGATAGTGGTTTTCCTCGGTTCGCTCAAAAACAATACGGAGTTTCTTTCCTCCAACGTTTTTGCGCTGCCCACAGCGTTTGAATGGTCTAACTACAAAACGGCGTTTATAGACGGAAAAGTACTGCTCGGTCTTAAAAATACGGCAATAATAATTCTTATTTCCTGTACCGGAACAATCATAACCGGTACAATGACCGCTTATGTCCTTCAGCGTTTCAAGACTCTGTTTGGAAAGGTTTTGAAGGCGGCGTTCCTGCTGGCTACGCTTTTCCCCGCAATTTCAATGCAGGTAACGGTTTACCGTATCATGAACGGCTTCCATCTTGTGGGAACAATGGCTGCGCCTATTATTCTTTACGTTGGTACGGATATTATTTCCATTTATATCTTCATGCAGTTTTTGGATAATATTCCCACGTCTCTTGACGAAAGCGCTATCATGGACGGAGCGAATTATTTCACTGTTTATTTCAGAATAATCCTTCCGCTTCTGAAACCCGCTATCGCAACGGTACTAATAATTAAAGTTATAGGCATTTACAACGATTTCTATACTCCTCAGCTTTATATGCCCAGCGACGAGCTGTCGGTTGTATCCACGTCTCTCTATAGGTTTATGGGACCCTACGGCGCAAAGTGGGAGATCATCTTCGCGGGTATCGTTATCTGTATAATCCCTACTCTTGTCATCTTCATTTCGCTCCAGAAGCAGATATATGCGGGGCTTGTAAACGGTTCGGTAAAAGAATAATTTTGAAAGGAATATCAATATGAAAGTTAAAGTATTAAACGGAGTATCGCTTCCCAATATCCCGTGGCAGGATAAGCCTGCGGACTGTAAGGACGTAGTGTGGCGCTACAGCGCAAATCCTATCATCAAGCGCGACCATATTATGGTAAAAAAGG
>Ga0209064_1000427_pt1 | contig 95985 bp, 85 predicted proteins | sample Inofromicrocosms_FD_187498 | JGI IMG/M metagenome (GOLD analysis project Ga0209064, IMG submission 187498) | Mouse cecum microbial communities from Vienna, Austria - Inoculum for glucosamine and mucus D2O microcosms (SPAdes) (version 2) | ecosystem: Host-associated > Mammals > Digestive system >...
TGTGAAAAAACTGTAAGGAAGGAGGGGGTTCCTTTGACAGAATATCAGAATTGTCATTTTTCCAAAGAATTGAAGGAAAGCGATTTGTATCTATTAACGGAATTTTTCAAGGTGCTTGGGAACCCCACCCGTATCCGTATCCTGCTCCTTTTAATGGAGCAGGATTCATGTGTTGGTGATTTGGCAGAGCAGCTTGGAATTACGCAGTCTGCGGTGTCCCACCAGCTAAACCTTTTAAAGTCAAATAAGCTGGTGAGGCGGAGCAGGGATGGAAAAATGCTCCTTTATACTTTAGTGGATGAACATGTGCAGATGGTTCTTGAAAAAGGAACAGAACACATTCTGCAACGGTAAAAATGAGGTGATGATAAGATGACCAGGAATCAATCAGTTCTTTGAACGCATAATAGTTACGGTATTTTTCGGCAATTCCATGAAACTCTATGCGGATGCTGATACAACAATGAAAAAAGAAGCCATTGACAGGGCAACATCCGATATAAATCCCTTATATTCAACTGAATATGACATTAAATGGAAAGATGATGAAGAACTTTTGAAGCGGCTCTATTGCATAAAGTAAGACAATCATTATCTATCACCTACCCGATTACACAGGCCCGTATATGTATATGAAGATTGCAGTGTATGCACGGACATTTGGTGCATTGCCCTTAAGGAAAAAACGGATTGCGGCAAGCCTTAAAATAAGATATGATAAGTGTGAGATTTAGTCACGGATTGTTTGTACTGCCGAAAGCGGAATGAGCGGAACTCGGACGGGCAGTTATAAGAGATAAGAGGAAGAAAAGGGCAATGATACATTTATATACCGGTGAAGGAAAAGGAAAGACAACGGCGGCAATCGGAATGTGTGTGCGGGCGGCAGGAAGAGGGTTCAGGGTATGCTTTGCCCAGTTTATGAAGGGCAATGATACAGGGGAACTATATGTGCTGAAAAATTTGCCGGGCGTTACCATTTTGCGCAGCGAAATTAGTTTTGGGTTTTATTCCACGCTGTCCCCGCAGGATAAAGCGAAACTTACGGATATTCACAACCATATTTTGGACGAACTGCTCAATGGGGTCAGGGATGGGGCCTATGACATGGTTATTCTGGATGAGGTGACATACCCGGTGAAGTGGCGGCTGTTGGACAGGGGGAAAATGGGGCAGCTGCTGAACGCCGGAAAAGGGGATGGTACAGATGAGGTAGAGCTCGTCCTGACCGGGCGGGATGCAGAAGATTTTATGAAGATTACAGCGGATTATATTACGGAGATGGAATGCATACGCCATCCCTATGCCAGGGGGATAATAGCCCGGGAGGGGATTGAGTATTAGAAATGAGGATAGATATGTCAATTTTTTTTCCGGATATATTGGATGACTTTTTAAAACTGCCGTTTTTGCAGAGGGTAAAAAAGAAATATCATTTTGAAGAGCATCAAATGGATGAATTAAAGGCGGTGGCGGGAGAGATGCTGCCATTGATAAGGAGGGAAGCCTTCTGGGAAAGGAAAGGATGGCATGCTTCGCCAACAAGGAGGGAAGCCTTCTGGGAAAGGAAGGGGTGGCATGCTTCGCCAACACGGAAAAATGCTCTGCAGGATGGGCCGGAAAACGCGTCCGTACTGGATAAACGGTGGGAGGCTGTCGTAATATCATTGGGATGGGGAGTGGACGATTTACAGGAAAGCTATAGCCGAAAGGGGATGCTGTCTCAGTGTTATATGCTGGAAGCGCTGGCCGGGGAACTATTGCTGGACAGTTATGGGGCATATAACCGGCATGTGCAGGAGCATACAAAATGGCATGTGGCAAGATATCATTTTCCAGGCAGCGAGGAAGATTTTCCGTTAGAAATGCTGCCTGATATTTTGGAAGCATTTGCTTCGCAATGCCATAGAGAGGTTGCCGATATATGCCCGCGGAGGGATGTTTTGCAATACCAAGAGGAAGCTGCTTTGCATTTGCCGCGAAAAGAAGAGAGTCCGTGTCTGCAAGAGGGTGTAAGGCCGTATCGGCAGGAAAGGGTAATTTGTAACAGTGCCCTTTGTATACAGCCTAAGAAAAGTGTAGTATATATAGCAGAACTGACAAAAGAAGGAGAAGCCCGCTGCCCGGGCATCTGCTCCGGCTGCAATAGTGTACGCTGCCCTAATCGGATGAAAGAGGCACACTATTTCTCTTTTCCAATATATTAATAGTAAGATAAATAGGAGGCTATATATTGGAAGAGAAAAAGAAAATGATCACTAACCCTTGCAGTTTTAATGGGATAAGGCCGGCTATGGTGGATTTGCCCTACCCGCCTATCCAGGTGAGCGAGGCAAACCGGGCCTATGCGGACTTGCTCAGTGTGGATTATTGCGGTGCGGTATCGGAACTGTCAGCCATTACCCAATATATTAATAACGAAAATCGAATATCCTACGAAAAATGCGCTATGGCTAAAGTTCTGTTGAGTATCGCCGTGGCAGAGATGATGCATTTGCAGAAGCTGGGTGAACTCATTGTGCTGTTGGGAGGGAATATTGATTTTACAGCGAAAATGCGTAATGGAAAACGGAAAATGTGGACTCCGGAATATCTAAGCATATCTGAAAATGTGAAAAAAATGCTTTTGGCGGATGTGGAAGCGGAGCGGGGAGCAATACGACAGTATGAAATGCATATTCAGATGATAGCAGACCCGTGTGTGAATGCAGTGCTGGAAAGAATCATAAAAGATGAGGAATACCATATTATGCTGCTCAGGGCGCTGATGCAGGAAATATGAACAAAAGATGGGTTCAGACGGCAGGCGTATTGGAAGGGACAATAAAGGATGGTTGGATACAACTAAAATACATGAGGCGGCCGAGGATTGGAAATGCAATTCTCGGCCTGGCTTATCCCATAGGATTCAGATGCCGGCCGGACATGCCAAGAGGGTATATTCTGCGTTGCTGTTCACAGGTCAGGAATGCGCTGAACTGCGCATTCCGTGGGAAAATGTGCAGCTTGAAAAGCAAAAATCCATTTGCGAAGCAAATTTTGCATGGATTTTTGCCTGTTGCTGGAACGGAGTGAACAGTAACTATTCTGTATTTCCGGTTTATTGTTAAAAAGGGAATGTGATTGACAGAAAAAAGGGAGTGAGAGTATAATATTTTTATGAAAGTACAAAGATAATGAATTTGGCCGATGGGCAAGTATATAACCGCCCTTCAAAGAAGGGGAGATGCCCGCCGCAGCCAGCGGACTATCAAATTTCCGGGGATTTTGAGTCGCAGCGAAGCTGTGACAGGGAGGTTGTCGTGAAGAGAAAGCAGATTAAAAACAGGATTAATAAAGAAGTACCGCCGTTACTGTTTTCTATTATAGTTGTTTTTTTTATATTGGGTATGCTGGTATTTGCTATATCGCGGAAAATAACCGAAGAGATGTCATCTTCAGCAATTCATAATTTAAATGAAAGCCTGGTTCTGATTAAGGGAACGATAGAAGCTATTTTAGTGAAGGAATCAGAGTTCCAGAAATTAATTGCACAGGAAATTGCAACGCTGGATGAACTGGAAGAATTTGTTTCCGCTTATAATAAAAATGAGACGATGGTGAAAGTTTCAGTGATTTTGGAAGGGAAGTCGGAGGGGATTTCCAACACGAAGGAAACATTTTCGGAAGAGGGACTGGATTTTTCTGCCGGGAAAACAGTAGGAGGGCTGCCGATTTCACAATCTTATTTGAACGATATGGGAACATGGGCATATACGATGAAATGTCCTGTGGAAAAAGAGGGGAAGCAAATTGCAACTCTTTATGTGGAGTATATCTATGATTCGTTTGATGAAGCGCTGCCAAAGGGATTCTATAATGGAAGCGCAATGCTTTATATAATGGATGCCAAGAGCGAAAGGCTGGTTTTAAAGCCCAAAGGAATGGGGGAACGGAATGCAGGGCATTTGAATTTGGAAGATTTTTACCGTGCGAACCGTATTTTAGAAAAGGAACTCCAAGATGAGGTTTCGGAATGTATTGCCCAAGGAAAAAATATTATGTTTTATCATGATATCCGGGGGCAGCATTCGCTGATTTACATGTGGGCGGTGAACGGAGGGGCAGTTTATTTGATCGGTTATGTGCCGATTGAGGCCATCCAGCAGGAAGGGAGGGCTGTAAACCAAAATATTCTTTTTGTAATACTTATAATGTTTGTGGCGTTCTTTCTGTGCTGCCTGCTCTATTATCTTAACCAAAGACAGCAGATTAGGATTAGGAAAGAACGGGAAAAGGAAAGGGAAATGCACAACAGGCAGCTGGCTGAGGCACTGCAGGCGGCCCAGGTGGCGAGCAATTCCAAGACGATGTTCCTTTCCAACATGTCCCATGATATCAGGACGCCCATGAACGCTATCCTTGGATTCGCTGCTCTGTTAGAAAAGGATGCGGAAAAGCCTTTCAAAGTAAGGGAGTACACGAAGAAAATTATGGCTTCCGGCCAGCATTTATTAAGCCTGATTAACGATATTCTGGATGTATCCAAAATTGAGAGCGGGAAAGTGGTACTGACGATCGGAGAGTTTACCATAGGCGATCTGGTGACTTCGGTGGATACAATCATACGGCCGATGGCAAATGAGAAAGAGCAGAATCTCCATACATCTGTAACCGGAATCAAGCATGAATATCTGGAAGGGGATGAAACGAGGCTTAATCAGGTTTTGATTAACCTTCTTTCCAATGCGGTGAAGTATACGCCAAAGGGAGGGAATATTTGGTTCCGTATTATAGGGCTGGAGCAGCATTCCAGCCAATTTGAGCATATCCGGATTGAAGTGGAGGACAACGGATATGGGATGACGGAGGAATATTTAAAGACCATCTTTGAAGCTTTTACAAGGGCGGAGAACAGCACAACGAATAAAGTACAGGGTACCGGGCTGGGGATGGCCATCACAAAAAATATTGTCGAGTTAATGGGCGGAACAATAACGGTTTCCAGCCAGGTGGATAAAGGGAGCCTCTTCCGGGTAGAACTGGAATTGCGTATACTGGACGAGCAGGATGAAAAGAAAAAAGAAGACGAGGCAGCAGAGGATATGGAAGAGATTAGTCTGGAAGGGCTTCATCTCCTCGCTGCTGAGGATAATGAAATCAATGCGGAGATTCTGTCCGAACTTTTAAACATCGAAGGGGTTAGCTGCGAGATTGTGGAAAACGGAAAAATAGCAGCAGAACGCTTTGCAGATTCAGAGGAAGGAAAGTTCGATGCAATTTTAATGGATGTTCAAATGCCAGTGATGAACGGCTATGAAGCGACAAGGGCAATACGTGCGTTAAAGAGGGATGACGCAGTTCAAATTCCAATTATTGCAATGACGGCAAATGCATTTGCAGAAGATGTAAAAGAAGCTTTGAATGCGGGAATGAATGCTCATGTGGCAAAACCGATTGATATGAAATTGTTAAAGAAGACATTGTATCAATGGATACAGAGAAAGGGATGAAGTATAGTGGGCAATGGGAGTATGAGGAAATCATTATTGGCCTTTTTGGCCGGGGTGGGTATCTTGTTTATAGCAGCCTGCGGCAGAAAAGATGCATGGGAAAATAGGGTGATAATTAGCGAAGAGGGGAAGGAAAGGGTGGTCAATCTGTTTGGCCCTATGGAGAAATCAGACCCGGATGCCGAAAACATTTCAAGGACAGCATTTGATTTGACCGTAGGCATGGCGGAGGAAGAACTGGGGCTGACTGTAGAGTATAGAACATATACGGCAGAAAATTATCAGGAAAAAACATATGACGATGTGTCATTGGATCGGATGCGCAATAATATGGATGATTTATATCTGCTGAATCCGGACACCATACAGATACTTGGCGAGGAAGGAAAGCTGTTTGACATGTCGCAGCTGGAATGTGTAAAAAATCTCAGGGAAGTAGTTAAAATCGCCAATACTGTGAATGGGAAGCTGGTAGCGATCCCGCAGGAAGTAGTGGCTTACGGGCTTTTTGTCAATAAGGATATGTTCGACCAGTATCACCTTAAACTGCCGGAAACACCTGAGGATTTGTTGGAATGCTGCAGGGTATTTAAGGAAAATGGAATCGAAACCCCTATCGGGGCAAACCGCTGGTGGCTGGAGAACTTCGTCTTTGCGCAGGCGTATGCGGATTTGTATAATGGGGGAAATACGGAAGCCGAAATAGCTGCGCTTAACAGCGGGGAAAGTAAATACAGCGATTACATGCGGCCGGGGTTTGAGTTTTTACAGGAATTGATAGATAAAGGATATATTGATGCAAAAACAGCTTATACGTATGAAGCGGTGGAAGGGGAAGGGCCGGACTTTCTTGCGCAGAAGACGCCGATAGTAATGGCATATTGGAGTGCTGCTAATGCGGAGACCGCTTATGGGAAAACAGATTTCGAATTGCAGGTAATCGGTTTCCCGAGCCACCTTGGGCCTATGCCTGTAGTATCAATGACAGGTTATGGTATTAACGTGGATGCGGAGCATTTAGAAGACACGAAAGCCGTTATGGATATCATACTTTCTGATGAAGCGCTTCGGATATATTCGGAAACGAATAAAGTGATTTCGCCCTCGGAAAATGTGGAAGTGGACTGTATTCCGGCATTGAAACCGCTCAATGACAAGATAGAAGAGAATGTATATGTACTGGGTTCCAATGCAGGGATGAAGGTGGAACAGTGGGGGAATACCTGCTTGATTGTGCGGATGCTTTTAGAAGGCGCTACTGTGGACGAATGTATGGCTGAATTTGACCGGCTGCAGGAGGAAGTGCTGGGGAAATAGCGGAAAGATCCAGATGAAGCTGCTCAAAAGGCAGAAGAAAGCTTTTTTGGCTGGCTTCTACGATTTCATCTTCGGGATGGATTTTTCCAAAGATAAGAGGGGAAAGAGGGCTGTGCTTTTGGCAGTTTGCGGCTGCAAGGGCATGGTCTTTTGTTGCATAACAGTATTTGCAGCCGTTGGGGCATGTATCATAAGCCCCGATATCGCCGGAAGGAAGACAGCCGCAGCCTTTTCTGGAAGGATGGGGTTTGATAGGCTGTAGTTCTCGGCCAAGGGCTTTTTCCATAATGGGAACAGAAATGCAGCCGGAACGGGAGATGCCATAGAGTGCATAGTCATGGGTATCCCCGCAGGTTTGCAGACGGAGGCTGTATTTTGCGGCAGTTTTTGCCATGCCTGTCAAAAGAGTCTTCTTGTCCGGCTCGGACACTGCCCGCAGGCTGGGGAAAGAGGAGGCGAACTTTTGATAGATTTCTACGAAACTGAAAATACATATATTGGTATAAGGTGACAATTCTTTCGCCATTTCTTCAAAACATGTCAAATGGTGGGGAATGGTGTACTTTTCAGTAAGCAGGATGGGGTCATATCTCCAACAGATGTTGTTCTTCCCAATGAGCATGGAAAGCTTGCGGAAAGTCTCCATTACCTCATGATAATCGGGAACGCCCGGTTCCATGTCCTTTCCATAGCTGGTAATGGTGACATAAAAAAGGGCAGCAAAGCCTCTTCGGCGGAGTTCTTCTATATATGGAAGCATAGGCGCCGGGTTTTTGGTACAGAATATGAAACAGTCCACCACATCGGGGTGCAGCCGGTAGCGGTAGACTTTATGGGGGGCATAGGGGCTGCGGGAAAGGACGTAGCCCTCATGCACCCGGTTCATGAGCCATTCGCTGTAGCGGCTGGCAATATCGGTTCTGGTGCTTGCATTTATGAACATAGGTAACCTCGTTTCTGCTTTTTTGCATGGCTTATATGAATCGGCCGAAATGGCTATGATGAATGATTATGATATATGATATCAGAAACCGAAAGAGGTGGCAACTGGAAAACAGTAGGTTGTGGAACTTGCGGAACTGGAAAACAGCAAGTTACTGAACAGTGGACCAGAGAATTTCAGGATGCAGAAGGTATCCGGAAATATTTATATACAAGCTTTTGATATGTTTTATTGCGGGGGTTGGGGCCGGTCTGGGTACAGGGTTTGCGGGGATGAGCGCGGCGGTCATCAGCCCGATGCTGATTACATTCCTGGGGCTTCCGGCATACGAAGAGGTGGGGATTGCCTTGGCCAGCGATATCTTGGCCAGCGCAAGCACTTTAAACCGTGCGACAGGCGTGGTGCTGGCGGTTCTTGGTACGGCTATTTTGGCAGTAAACTATTTAGGGTAAATTGTTGAAGGCAAATGAGTAAAAGCGAAATGCCCCGCCCTCTCGGGGATTTCAAGTTTGATGTTCCGCTGTTTGCGGCGGGGTATTTGGCTGGGAAAGATTCCTGATTTCATATAATATCTTTATGATATGCTCTAACTGCTCGTCATTACCGATGGAGTGGATAATAAGGAGATTGGAAGGGCCGGAAGCAGTGGAAAACCCGCAGCCGGTAGAAGAAGCGCAGCCGGCGGAAGAATCTGAACCGGAAGAAAAACAGGAGCAGGAAGTACCGGTACAGGATGCAGAATGGTTTTGAAAAATAACAAACAGGAAGATGCGTGGAAAGTATGATTTATAATCCATACATCTTTCTTGTTTGTGGCAATATTTTTTGGCTTTTTAATATTTTTTTTAGAGTTTAAAAACTTTTCCTATAAAAGCTTCTTATCATATGCTATAATTTCCTGAGAAGAAAGGATGCAGCCTATGGAAATGATAGATTTTTGCAAAAGCCTGGATTTCATGAAGCTGGGACAGGCAATCAATAGACAAAACTGGCAGATAGCGACGGGCACGTTGCAGAGGATGCAAAGGCAGGCAGCGGAGACGGGCTGTGATGTATTTGACCGCAATTTTATCCAGTTAAAACAATGCCTGATGCATAAAGAGCAGCTGGCGGCAAAGAATATTCTTGCACTGATTATAGCCAAAAGGGCTCAGATACTGAACAGCACAGGGAGATAAGGCTGTTCAATCCCAAGTTTGTGTCTGCGCGGCATCCGCAAACTTGCCATGCCATGAGCAAAGCCCCGGAAATGCCGGGGCACAAAGGCCGCGCAGAAATAGGGGTAACTATGTTTATAAGCAGATACAAAGAAAAATTAAAGGAAATAAAAAGGAAAAAAGAGCAGGATGCCACAAAGCCTAAAACTGAAAACGCTCAATCCCAGGCTTGTGCCTGCATGGAATCCGCAAACGTGACAGACGAAAAAAACCAGTGCCGAAATGGGGCTGCAAATGAAGAGGCGGAAAAAAAAGACGATATCGTCCGCAAACATATGAAAGTTTACGGCCGGGTGCAGGGAGTGGGTTTCCGGTACAGCGCACGCTATTGCGCGCTGGAACTGGGGCTGGCCGGCTGGGTGCGGAATGAATGGGATGGAAGCGTGGAAATGGAAGTGCAGGGGGCGGAAAGGCAGATACACAGGCTTATGCAGATGCTCAACAGCGGGAAATTCATTTCCATTGAAAAAATAGAGGAAAAGATGATTCCTATGGTAGAAGGCGACCGCAAATTTAGCGTGCTGTAGAACGGTCATGGGGCTTTATTTGTATCTACCGAAGCAGCCATATGGATATGAGGTGAACAATGTTTCTTTTTCAAATAGCAGCATTTCTTATTTTATTATTGTGTATTGCATGGAAATTCAGAATACGGATGGTGGAAGCGTTTCCTGTAGGGTGTTCCGTTCTCGTCCTTTTCCTTTATGTACTTTCTTTTTTCAGGATATTGTCCGTTTCCGATTATGCGGCAGTGGCGATAGTGGCAGCGGCTTTGATATATGCCATAGCTTCTTACCGGAAATCGAAAACCCACGGCAGAGATATTCTGCGCTTTGCCTTGCGCGAACTTTTCTCGCCCAGCGCCCTTACGGCCCTTGCCATGGTCATGGTGGTTACGGTTTGTGTAGGCGCTAAAGCAGTCAGCTGGTGGGATGATTATAATTTTTGGGCAACGGATGTAAAGTCCTTGTTTTATCTGGACGGCTTTGCAGGGCGTTATGCCAATGTGGCGCCGGAATTCGGGGATTATCCGCCGGGCACGCAGATGATGAAATGGTGGTTCCTCCATTTTTCCCCGGGGGAGTTTAAAGAGGGGCTGCTGTTTGGCGGATATTATTTTATGAACCTGTGCTTCCTGTTTCCTTTGCTTCGCAGGATGAAGAAAAGAAATATACTCACGATGGCGATATCGGCAGCAGCCCTTTGGCTGTTTCCGGCGACAGCGGAGGTGTTCTGGTGCGATGGATGCTGTGCGGACTTGACTATGGCACTGGTGTATGGGAACTTTCTGGCGGCGGTGGCGGATTGGAAAAGGCATGGACAGCCATTTTATTACATTCGTCAGGCACTGTTTTTGATGGTACTTGTATTGATAAAAAATACGGGATTTATCTGGGTGGCTTTCGGGCTATTGTTTGCCTATGGCTATCATTTTTTCAGGCATAGGATGGATGGCACAGAAAAGGTGGAAAAAAGAAAGGACAGGCGTGCACTCTTTTTTGTGACGGTTCTTCCCATACTGACGGAAATGTCCTGGCTGGGCTTTTGCCTGATGAACCGGAGGGTGGCCAAACTGACGGGAACGGCTATCCAAATGGCCACAGGGGGGATGAATATCCCGGATTATCATGAAGGGATGGTAAGGGCGTTTGCGGAAGCATTTGTGAAATGGCCGCTGCACCGCTGGAATACGATAGCGGTGGATTTGAGCCCCTTAAGCTTATACTTGCTGCTGCTGCTTTTTGTTTTCCTGCTTTATAGACGCCATATACTGGATAAATGCCTTGCAGGGTACACAGCAGGTTTCCTGGCGGTCACAGGACTCCTTTTTTATGGGATTAATTTAGTAAGCCATCTCACCATTTTTGTAGTGGAAACCCAATACCTGGAGCCTTTTGGAATGGTATCCTCGATTGAAAGGTATGGAGCCCCTTTTGCCATCGGCGGATTATATCTGCTGGCATTTTATGTGATAGAGGAATGCAGAAACAGATGGGGGCTGGTACTTTGCATGCTGTTTGTTTTTCTCACCGCAGATTATAGAAGCGCTTACAGGGCATTGTACGGCTATAGGGGCGGAGTAAAAGAAATCATGGCAGACAGAGAAGAAATTATCGATGAAAAAGGAGAAAAATTTCTTAAAGCAGTGGAAGCGGGGCAAAGCGAGTCCATGGGGCGCGTGTTGTATTTAAGGGATATTTCCGATATAAGCTGGATAAGGAATACTTATTTAGGGTTCGAAGCGGCCCCTGTCTCGGTGATGTATGGAAATGTGGATGTATCCGCATGGGGAAGCCAGGACATTATAAATGCTTTACAGGATGCCCATGCCGATTATCTTTATGTGGATGAACTTGCAGGGGATAAAGAAAAACTTTTCGGGGAATTGCTGCAGGAAGGGGAGTTTAGTTATGGCACGCTGTACCGGGCGGATGGACAATCCGGTATCCTTTACCCGGCAAACTATTAGCACTTCATCCCGTTAAATATAAGTCAATAACATAAATACCATAAATACCAGAAAGGAAACACAGCAGAAATTATGGACCAGACAAAACTCAGATGGGAAGTGCCGATAGTGATTCCCTCCTATGAGCCGGATGAAAAGCTGACCGCCTTGTTAAAGGACTTGAAAGCCGCCGGTTTTCAAAATATCGTGCTGGTGAACGATGGAAGCGGCGAAGCATACAGCCGCTTTTTTAAGGAAGCAGAGAGCCTCTATGGCTGTCATGTGCTCCATCATGCGGTGAACCAGGGAAAAGGAAGGGCTTTAAAAACCGCCTTTAACTACTGCCTTGGAAAATATGAAAACATGCCGGGCGCAGTGACCGCCGATTCGGACGGGCAGCACTCGCCGGAATGTATTTTAGCCTGCGTTGATGCCATGCTGGCCCATCCCCAGGCGTTGATTTTAGGCTGCCGGTGTTTTGAAGGGGAAGGTATTCCGCCCCGTTCCGAATTTGGCAACAAATGCACCAGGGCAGTGATGAAATACCTGACCGGAATTACCGTTTCAGATACCCAGACAGGCCTGCGGGGCATTCCTGCCTCTTTTATGCAGAAACTGCTTATGGTAAAGGGGGAACGCTTTGAATTCGAGACCAACATGCTCCTGGAAACAAAGTCCGGACAAATCCCAATTGTGGAAGTGCCTATTCGGACAATCTATATAGAAGAAAATAAAACAAGCCACTTTAACCCGATTAAAGATTCTGTTAAAATATATATGATATTCGGCAAATTCTTGTTTTCCTCCCTGTCCTCCAGTGTAGTAGACCTGGCGTTGTTTTCCTTGTTCTGCCTGCTGCTTAAGGATATGAGGTGGGGGAATGTCACCTATGTAATGGCAGCTACCGTATTTGCCAGAATCCTTTCCGCACTATATAATTACCTCATGAACTTAAAAGTGGTATTTCAAAGCGACAGCCCAGTAAAAACCACATTGCCCCGCTATGTTTTGTTAGCCGCAGTGCAAATGTCGTTAAGCGCCTTGCTGGTAGGGAAATTATACCCCCTGTTCGGCGGCCTGGAAGTGCTGGTCAAAATGCCCGTAGACATTTTGCTGTTCTTTCTTAGCTATGTCATCCAGCGGGAATTTGTATATGCAGGAAAAACAAAGGATACAAATTAAAAATACAGTGCCCGGGAAAGAAATTAGGGCACAACCTCCAGAAGAACAGAAAGGAGTTCATAAACATGCTGTTTCGATGCAAAAACTGCGGCGGCAATGTAATCTACAGCCCGGAAAAAGGGGATATGTTCTGCCCCCACTGCGATGGGATTGACAGCGGGGAAAAAGAAGTCTCCGAGGAAAAAGACATATGCGTCAACTGCGGCGCGCCGCTGGAAATGAAAGAATATAATTCCACCTGTAAATGCGAATACTGCGAAAGCTACATTATCATAGACGAAAGGGTAAGAGGGGAATATGAGCCGGAGTTGGTTTTGCCCTTTCAGATAGGAATGGAGCAGGCGGTGGAAATGATGAAAAAGGAATTCAGGAAAAGGATATTTACACCAGGTACTTTTCTGAAGGAGTCCACATTAAAAGAAATGAAAGGGATGTATGTGCCCTTTTGGATGTATGATTACGATGCGGATTGCACTTACATAGGAAATGGAACAAAAGTCAGGGTGTGGACCAGTGGGGATACGGAATATACGGAAACCTCGTACTTTCGTGTAGTGCGGAAAATGGCTATAGACTTCCAGAAAGTGCCGGTGGATGCCTCTATTGAAATGCCCGATGATGTGATGGATCTGATGGAGCCGTTTGACTATGGTGTCCTTAAGGATTTTCAGGAAAAATACATGTCCGGTTTTTACGGTGAAATTTATAACCAGAATTCGGAAGAATTAGAGGAGCGGGCACAGCAGAAGGCAAAAAAGGATGCGGAATGTATGCTCCAGGAAACACTGGGGGGATATACCACACTTGCTTCGGAGAAGAAAGATATACGCATGAATACAAGGCGTGCCCGTTACGCCCTGCTTCCGGTATGGAGGTACATTTACAAATACCGCGATAAGGAATATCCCTTCTATGTAAATGGGCAGACAGGAAAAATCGTGGGCTCTACCCCGGTGGAAAAGAAAAAGGTGCTGAGTTACGGGGGAACTGTATTTGTGCTGGTTTGGATGATATTATATATAGTGGCCAGAATAGCAGAAATTGCATAAGAGAAAGGGCAGGATGATTGCAATGAAACAATATTTACATTATTTCAGATGGCTTTTTGTGGCAGCGGCGATTCTGGTTGTTTTATACCTATGGCTGCTTTGGGAGAATCATATATTATTAGGGGGAGGAGAACGGAGAAACGAGGAGTGCCGGACACAGGAGCGGGTTTTTGACTATGGCGATGTACTTACGGAAGAGGAAGAAGAAGAGCTGAGGGGGCTGATTGCCGAAACGGAAAAACGGACTTGCTGCGATATTGTACTGGTTACATTAAATGAGTCATTAAAAGAATATGCCAGAGAGCAGGAGCCGGATGTTCCCTACCGGGAATTTGTCAGGGTGTATGCCGAGGAATTCTATGACTCCAATGCCTTTGGCTATAATCAGCCTATTGGCGACGGGGTGGTTCTTGTGGATAATTGGTATAGGGAAGACGATGGGCGGGTATACACTTGGCTGTGTGCTGTGGGCAGGGCCGAAGAGGAGTATACGGAAAGCAGGATAGACAGCTTATTGGATGCGGTATATTGGTATATAGAGGATGATCCCTATAGGGCTTATAAAGAGTACATCAATAAGTTCGGCGATGATATGGCGGTTCATGACGGGGACGGTTTGGGCCTGCCTGGCTATTTTCCGGTTCTGGCAGCATTCATTGCCATGACTATTTTCATCATTCTTCATTGGAGTTATAAAAAAGGGAAGAAAACGGTGGTGACCAGAACTTATGTAAAGGGAACGCCCGAACTTTATCAAAGGGAAGACACTTTTCTTCATAAGAATGTGTCCCGAAGACATATTCAAAGGAATACTGGCAGCGGACGAAGCGGCAGCCATGGCGGATATCATGGAGGGGGCAGCAGCGGAGGCGGAGGCAGCCACGGCGGCCATCATGGAGGTGGTGGGCGCAGCAGATAAGGAAGATAACGGAAGGGGTTGCTGCAATTTCAAGTGTGCAGCAACCCCTCTCTTTAAGACACCGCCGAAGCCGCCTTTTTGTCTTCTCTCGTATAAAGAAGTTTCAGGATAATTGGTGTCAGTATGGAAGATACCAGGATTAGCAGGATGACAGCCGTAAAGTAATCGGCAGTCAAAAGCCCTGCGGCAAGGCCTTTCTGTGCCACGATAAGGGCTACTTCCCCCCTGGTCATCATCCCAACGCCGATTTTTAAGGAATCGGAGCCGCTATACTTGCAGAGCCTGCTAACCAGGCCGCAGCCGATGACTTTCGCTAACAGAGCCACAATAACAAAACAAATACAGAATGCAATCAGCTTGCCGTTCATACTGTCGAAGGAAGTCTTAAGGCCGATGCTGGCAAAGAAAATGGGTCCGAAAAACATATAGGAACTCACATCCACCTTGCGCTCTATGTATTCATTATCGCTCAGATTGCATAACACCACGCCGGCCACGTATGCGCCGGTGATATCGGCAATGCCAAAATACTTTTCTGCGATGTAGGACAGGGCGAAGCAAAAGGCTACGCTGACAATGGGAATCCTCCGGGTATGGGGATAACGTTTATCCAGAGTGAGGAATAATTTATAAACAAGAAATCCTCCCACAATAGCTACAGCAAAGAAAGCAACGGTTTTTACGACTACCATTCCGGGATTGGATTCCGGGTTTTTAAATCCGATGACAAAGGTAAGGACAATAATACCGATGACATCATCGATAATAGCGGCACTGACAATTGCCGTTCCCACCTTGCTCTTGATTTTTCCCAATTCCTGCAAAGAAGCCACAGTAATACTTACGCTGGTGGCTGTCATGATGGTTCCCATAAATACCGCTTTATAGAAATTCTCGCTTCCCCAGGGGGATACCCCATAAAAGCCCATGTAAAGAACGGCGCCGCATACCAGCGGTACAAAAACGCCTGCGCAGGCTATCAGAAAAGCCACGGGCCCTGTCTTAATAAGCTCCTTTAAATCGGATTCAAGCCCTACGGAAAACATTAATATAATAACACCTACTTCTGCCATCTCTGTAATAAATTCGGTTTGCGAAATCCATCCCAACAGGCAGGGCCCTACAATCAGACCGGCGATAATCTGCCCGACTACCTGGGGCGCCTTAAACTTCCTGGCAAGGATGCCAAAACATTTCGCAAAGAGCAGGATGATGGCGAGATCCCTTAATACTTCATAAGATTCCATAATTGCCTCCCTAATTATCCCATAGCCTCTGGAAAAAATCCAAGAGCCTATGCTTTACTTGATAGTATATTTTGTAAGCTTACACATCTTCCATAAATAGTTATAGTCGTAAATGAATGTAATGTCAATACCAAAAAACCTCCCACATGACGGTATGGGAGGTTTTCTTGCGATTTTAAAAATTAACAAATATTCTTCTATCTATCTCAAAACTAAGCCATCTGGTTTACAGCCTGAGCAAGACGGGATACTTTTCTGGAAGCAGTATTCTTATGATATACGCCTCTTTTAGCCGCCTTATCAATTGCAGAAGTAGCAGCCAGCAATGCAGCATCAGCAGCGGACTTATCGTTTGCCTCAATTGCAACACGTACTTTCTTAACTGCTGTCTTTACGCCGGATTTGATGGACTTATTCCTTGCGGCTTTCGTTCTGTTTACTAAAATCCTCTTTTTTGCAGATTTGATGTTAGCCAAGACTCACACCTCCTATTATGATTAATCCTTTGGTTTTTGGGGAATGTTTCATTAAATCCGGACACGGACGTTTTAATGCAAACATACTTGTATTATTGTAGAGTAAGACTTTCTGAATGTCAATACATATTTTGCTTATTTCTGTAAAAAATAGTAATACCTATTACAAAAAGTAGGGCTTATGGAAGTTTTTTGGGGCAATCAATTTTGAGCCTGCATAGATTAAACAAAGAAAAGGTTTGGGAGCGGACAGATGAGTTGTTTTCAAGTGAGGACGGATTTGGCCTTAGAAGCGAAGGAAGGCATCAAAGAATCAGAAGAGGGCATCCGAGGCGTCAGAGTGGAAGAGAACTATGACGAAGAAAATGAAATCAGAGTTACAAAAGTAATCATTGAAACGAAAAACGGTGCGAAAGCCATGGGAAAGCCTATGGGAACATATGTGACGCTGGAAGCGCCGGGGATGGTGGAGCCGGAAGAAAACTATCATCAGGAGATTTCTTCAGAACTGTCAAGGCAATTAAAAGATATTATACCCAACGTGGATAAGGAGCAGTCCGTACTCATCGTAGGCTTAGGCAACCGGGATGTGACAGCGGATGCACTTGGGCCGAATGTGGCGGACAATTTGCTCATTACAAGGCATGTGGTAAAGGAGTATGGAAAGGCGGCCTACAATAAATCCCGTATGAATATGGTGAGCAGCATTGTTCCTGGGGTGATGGCCAAAACGGGAATGGAAAGCGCGGAAATTATAAAAGGGGTGGTGGAGCAGACAAAGCCTACTGTAATTATAGTGGTGGATGCCCTGGCAGCCCGTTCTACCAAACGCTTGAACCGGACGATACAGATTACCAATACAGGGATTCATCCGGGCTCCGGCGTAGGAAACCACAGGAATGCGCTGACGCAGGAAAGCCTGCAGGTGCCGGTAATTGCCATCGGAGTTCCCACTGTGGTGGATGCGGCTACGATTGTGAATGATGCGCTGGCGGACAAAGCGCAGGTGAATTTGACGGAACTGAACAATATGTATGTAACCAGTAAGGACGTGGACTATCAGATTAAGCAGATTAGCCACATTCTTTGCGATGCAATTAATGAGGCATTGGAATTATAAAAAATTTTTCCGCATATAATTGCCTAGAGCGTGTTAAAAAGTTGCTTTCCATTAGATGTGCGTTACAGAATGAATTTTCCGACACGCTCTGGTACACAAAATGGAAATGCCCACGTATTAGTGTTTATGGTCCGGCTGTCACAGCCCAGGATACAGGCATGGTTATGGACGTGTACAGGCAAAGAGGTGATGCGGTTGTATTTCGGAAATAAGGACAAGAAATCGAAATGGAAACAAAGGCTAGTGACAGGCGGTATGGCGGCTTTGATAGGGGCAGCAGCTTTCTGTATCCTATCGGTATCGTTTACGGCAAAAGACAAAACCGGAGAAAGCCGATTTTGGGGAAGAACTGCCGTGTGGATACAGAAACAGATTAACAGGACCTATCTGCCTGTTTTTGCTTTTATGGAAGAAGAGACAGGCATACATAAGGATGCGGCGGAATTTCTTCGGGATGTTATCCTGCTGCAGATGCCCATATACAAATACAGCGAGGAACAGGCACAGGTGCAAATCAGCATAGAAGATGAGGATACATTTGATATGCTGATACGGGAGGAAGGAACGGACGAGGACAGGAAAGGGCTGGAAGAAGGGGCGCTGGAATACGAAGAGGATGCCCTCCATATAGACAGTGATTTGGAAAAGGCCATGAAAGAGGAAAATGACTCTTTTAACCAGACTGTGGAAGAAGAAAATGCACAGGAGACGGAGGAAGAGGAGGGCAAGGAGGAAGCGCAGGAAACGGAGGAAGGACAGGAACAGGAATTCCAGAAAGCACAGGAAAAAAGCTATGAATACGATTGGGCCAGTCTAACAGAATATGAGGACATCGTGTCGGCCTTTTACGCCATCGACAGTACCACATCGATTACGGATGAGCAGCTGAACCTGGAAAACCTGCTCGGAAAAGACGTGGCGATTCAGGGCGGTTCAGAGGAACCCCAAATTCTAATCTACCATACCCATTCCCAGGAAGGTTTTGTGGATTCGATAGAAGGGGATGCATCCACGACGATTGTAGGCGCAGGCGACCGGCTTGCCCAGATATTGGAGGAAAAATACGGGTTCAATGTACTTCACCATACCGGCCAGTATGATGTGGAGGCGCGGGATTATGCCTATTCCAATGCGCTCCCGGCCATAGAGCAGGTGCTGGCGGAGCACCCGTCCATTGAAGTGGTCATAGACTTGCACCGGGATGCGGTGGCTGAAGGGCGGAAACTGATGGTAAACTTACAAGGGAGGCCTACCGCCCAGTTTATGTTTTTCAATGGGCTAAGCAGGACAAGGAAAAACGGGGATATTGCATATCTGGAAAACCCATATGTGGACGATAACCTGGCATTTTCTTTCCAGGCACAAATCGCCTGCAACGAATACTATCCGGGGCTGGCCAGAAGGATTTATTTAAAGGCATACCGATACAATATGCATTTGCGGGCGAAATGCATGCTGATCGAACTGGGGGCACAGACCAATACGGTAGAAGAAATCATGAATGCCTGCGACCCGTTAGCCCATGTGCTGGCTAAGGTGCTTAGCGGGGAAACCGGGCTGGAAGCCAGGGAGGATGCGGATATTGATTTGGAGTAACAAAGAATCCGAAAGGCTGAACTGCTGGTTACTGTTCATTCCGTTCCAGTAACAGGCAAAAATCCATGCAAAATTTGCTTCGCAAATGGATTTTTGCTTTTCAAGCTGCACATTTTCCCACGGAATGCGCAGTTTGGCGCATTCCTGACCTGTGAACAGTATCAACTGCTGCCTATTTTCGTAACAGTTCAGCCTTCGGCTTCCCTGTTACGGAATCTGCCCATTCCAAATCGCCTTCGGCGAGGGGCAGATTCTTTCTTGGCTAAATTAACGTGCTTGTACGGACTTTGCAGCAAGTGCAAAGTCCTAGGCTGAACTGCTGCCTATTTTCCGCAAATGAATGGGCAAGGGAATAGACAATAGCAGCCAATATATGGTATACTAACTCCGATTAAAAGATATATACGGCGGAAAATGCCGATAAATGCAGCGGAGGAAACGAATGTCAAGTATAGATCAGAGTAAAATAAGGAATTTTTGTATTGTAGCCCATATCGACCATGGAAAGTCCACGTTGGCGGACAGGATTATAGAGAAGACGGGCCTTTTGACCAGCAGGGAGATGCAGTCACAGGTTCTGGACAATATGGATCTGGAAAGGGAAAGAGGGATTACCATTAAGGCTCAGACCGTCCGCATTATTTACCGTGCCCTGGACGGGGAAGAGTATATTTTCAATTTAATCGATACTCCCGGGCATGTGGATTTCAATTACGAAGTGAGCCGGAGCCTGGCGGCCTGCGATGGCGCTATTTTGGTGGTGGATGCCGCACAGGGGATTGAGGCTCAGACGCTGGCCAATGTATATCTTGCCCTGGACCATGACCTGGATGTATTTCCGGTGATTAATAAAATAGATTTGCCCAGCGCCCAGCCACAGTGGGTGAAAGATGAAATCGAGGATATTATCGGGCTGGAAGCCCAGGATGCGCCTATGATTTCCGCGAAAAACGGAATCGGCATTGAGGAAGTTCTGGAAGCGGTGGTGACAAAGATACCGGCCCCCGCCGGCAGTGCGGACAAGCCGCTGCAGGCGTTGATTTTCGATTCCGTGTATGATTCGTATAAAGGCGTTATTGTATTTTGCCGCATCAAGGAAGGCAGGGTAAAAAAAGGAACGGAAATCCTGATGATGGCAACAGGGGCAAAAGCGGAGGTAGTGGAAGTGGGATATTTTGGACCCGGCCAGTTTATCCCCTGTGATGAGTTGTCCGCCGGCATGGTTGGATACATTACGGCTTCCATTAAAAATGTAAAAGATACGGCAGTGGGGGATACGGTGACGGATGCAAAAAATCCGTGCGCCGAGCCGCTGCCTGGCTATAAGAAAGTCAACTCCATGGTATTTTGCGGGATGTACCCTGCGGATGGGGCGAAATACCCGGATTTGCGGGATGCTCTGGAAAAACTTCAGCTAAATGACGCTGCACTGCAGTACGAGCCGGAAACCTCGGTGGCGCTGGGATTTGGCTTCCGATGCGGTTTTCTGGGGCTTTTGCACTTGGAGATTATTCAGGAAAGGCTGGAGAGGGAATATAACCTGGATCTGGTGACGACGGCACCGGGGGTTATTTACCGTGTATACAAAAATAACGGGGAAATGATAGAACTGACCAACCCTACCAATCTGCCGGACCCCACGGAAATCGCCTATATGGAAGAGCCCATTGTGAGCGCGGAGATTATGGTTACAACGGAATTTATCGGGTCGATCATGGAACTGTGCCAGGAGCGGAGGGGAAAATACCTCAGTATGGAATATATGGAGGAAACAAGGGCGCTGTTAAAATATGAACTGCCCTTGAATGAAATCATTTATGACTTCTTCGATGCCTTGAAATCCCGCTCCAGGGGATATGCTTCCTTTGACTATGACTTGAAGGGGTATGAGGAATCCAAGCTGGTGAAGCTGGATATTCTGATTAACAGAGAGGAAGTGGATGCCCTGTCCTTTATCGTGCATGCGGACAGCGCCTATGAGAGGGGCAGGAAGATGTGCGAGAAGTTAAAGGATGAAATACCCAGGCATCTGTTCGAAATACCCATTCAGGCTGCCGTGGGTGGGAAAATTATCGCCAGGGAGACCGTAAAGGCTATGCGTAAAGATGTGCTGGCTAAATGTTACGGCGGCGATATTACCCGTAAGAAGAAGCTTCTGGAAAAACAGAAGGAAGGCAAGAAGAGGATGCGCCAGATTGGCAATGTGGAAATTCCTCAGAAGGCCTTTATGAGTGTGTTGAAATTGGACGATAAGTAGAGCGGGGAGAACAATAGGGATATAAATTTTTACGAGCAAAAAGGACACGGGGAAAGGGCGAAGGAAATTTATGAGGAAACTGAGTATTTACATTCATATTCCTTTTTGCGTGAGGAAATGTTTTTACTGTGATTTTTTATCTTTTCCCGCCGGGGAACAGGAAAGGGAAAGGTATCTGGGGGCGCTGCTTCGGGAAATCGAAGCGGAGGCCCCTAAATATAAGGATTATGTTGTGGATACGGTCTTTTTTGGGGGCGGAACACCCACAGTGCTATCGGGAGAACAGATAGGAAGGGTGCTTGCGGAACTGAAAGCCGGGTTTACTTTTGTTGGCGATAGCAGCCTTAGTGACTGCGGAATTCTTTGCAAAGATGGCAGTAGCGGAATCCTTTGTGAAAAGGAAGGCCATTGTGCCGGCGGCAGGGAGGAAGGCAGCCGCAGGTTTGGCGGCATAGCGGAGATTAGCATGGAGGCAAATCCGGGAACCGTAGACCGGAAAAAGCTGGAGCAATGCAGGAGGGCCGGGGTGAACAGGATAAGCATCGGCGCGCAGTCCTTGCGGAATGAGGAACTGGCACTGCTTGGGCGGGTTCATTCCGCCCAAGAGTTTTACCAGGCATATGGATGGGCCAGGGAGGCGGGATTTGAGAATATAAATGTGGATTTGATGGCTGCCCTTCCCGGCCAGAGGCCAAAGGAGTATCGGGAAACGCTGCGCAAGGCGGCAGATTTAGGCCCGGAGCATATTTCAGCTTATAGCCTTATCGTGGAGGAGGGTACTCCTTTTTATGACTGGTATGGGGAAGCCGGCGGAAAAGGAAGCGGCAGTGGAACCGGAAAAAGCATAAAGAAAAACAATGCAGACATGGAACCACGCACTCTTTCGCTTCCTTCGGAGGAAGAAGAGCGCCTGATGGACAAATGGAGCGGGGAAATCCTGGCAGAATACGGATACCGCCGGTATGAAATATCCAACTATGCCAGGCCAGGCTATGAATGCAGGCACAACATGGCCTACTGGAAGAGATATGATTATGTAGGCTTCGGGCTGGGAGCAGCTTCCATGGTAGGGAATGTGCGCTGGAAAAACTGTACGGAGATGGAGAAATATATTTGTTGTATGGAAAAGGAAGCGCTGCCGAAAAAAGAGACACTGTCAGAAAAAAGAATGGAAATGGTAAAAGAGGAGATATGCGGGCTGAGCATACAGGAACAGATGGAAGAATTCATGTTCCTGGGGCTTAGGCTGACGGAAGGGGTTGGGAAGAAGGAGTTTTACGAAACCTTTGGGGAAGAGATGGAAGCAGTATACGGAAAAGCCATAGAAAAGCTGCAAAGCCAGGGGCTTGTGACGGATGGGGAAAGGATAAGGCTCACGCCATATGGGCGGGATGTGAGCAATTATGTGATGGCGGAGTTTTTATTTCCTTAATGGGAAGGTCTCGCCATTGCAGACGATAAATAAATATCCTATCATCAGATATATGGATCTAGTGCTGCATTGCGGAAATAACGGTAAATTCAGCATCTGCCTTTTGCGCCAGTGCTGCGTTTGAAAGGGAAGCTGGGAGAGAAAGCAGTATATACGGGAAGGATTCTGGCTGTTGGGATTAGTTATGAGAGAAAGTCAAAAAAGCATTCCTGCAAAATAGAAGATATCAGCAACAGTTTGGCCTGCTTGCCCCGATTTGAAAATTTCCAGTTGACAAAATGGCACATATTGCATATTCTGGGATGAGAAGATGAAAAAGGCGATGACCGGATAGAGTACGCTATGGGAAGATGACAGAGAGGGAGTGCGGCAGCTGGAAGCAATCCTGATCGGAAAATAGCGGAAGTGCATCCGTGAGCTGATGCGGGGAAGGGGCAGAAGAAACTCTTGTATCCGTATCCGGGGAAGGCACGTTATGCCAAGAATGTACGCGCGGGGGCGTTGACTTGCGGGTGCATGGAAAGGGAAAGATGTGAATACCGTCTTTAATAAGAGTGGAACCGCGGATGAACTTCGCCTCTTAATCTTAACGCCAGTTAGGATAGGGGTGGAGTTTTTACATTCTTTACGGGCTTTAGACACCCGGAGCCTTATAGGAAATGGAATCACAAGTACCGTGCAGAAATGGGGGAAAATATGAGTATTATAAGCAGGCTGAAAGAGGAAATAGCCATAATCAGACAAAGGGATCCGGCGATTCATTCGGCTATGGAGGTTTTTTTATATCCCAGTTTTAAGGTGATGCTGCATTACCGCCTGGCCCACAAGCTATATAGGAAGAAGCATTATTTCCTTGCCCGATGGATATCCCAAAGAGGGGTGCGCAAGACTGGGATAGAGATTCATCCGGGTGCCGTAATCGGGAAAGGCTTTTTTATCGACCATGGGAACGGGGTGATTATCGGGGAAACGGCGGTAATCGGTGATAATGTGACCCTGTATCAGGGGGTTACCCTGGGAGGAACAGGAAAGGAGCAGGGGAAGCGCCATCCGACAATAGGGAATAATGTGATGATTAGTGCCGGGGCAAAGGTGTTAGGTTCCTTTAAAATTGGGGATAATTCTAAGATAGGGGCGGGGAGCGTGGTATTAAACGAGGTTCCGCCTGGATCTACGGTGGTGGGTGTGCCCGGAAGGGTGGTAAAAAGGAAGAAAAAATGCCTGCCCCAGGAGGAGATGGACCATATCCATTTGCCGGACCCGGTAAAAGAAGATATTGCGAATCTAAGGAAAGAAAACAGTGAATTGACCAACCGTCTGTTGGATTTGGAAAGAACGGTGAGGCGAATACAGAAAGGAGCGGCAAGAGAAAATGAAAATCTATAATACGTTATCGAAAAAGAAAGAGGAATTTATACCCATTGAGGAAGGGAAAGTCAGGATGTATGTCTGCGGGCCTACGGTTTATAACCTGATTCATATCGGGAATGCCCGCCCTATGATTGTGTTTGACACGGTGAGGCGGTATATGGAACATAAGGGATACGATGTGAATTATGTGTCCAATTTTACCGATGTAGACGACAAGATTATCAAGAAGGCCATGGAAGAAGGGGTGGACGCTTCGGTGATTTCCAAGCGGTATATTGAGGAATGCAAGAAAGATATGGCGGCAATGAATGTAAGGCCGGCTACTACTCATCCACTGGCTACCAATGAAATCGACGGAATGCTGGATATGATTGAGGCTTTGGTAGAAAAAGGCTATGCCTATAAGGCGGAGGACGGAACCGTTTATTTCAGGACACGCAATTTTAAGGAGTATGGAAAGCTTTCCCATAAGAATCTGGATGATTTGCAGGGAGGAAACCGCTCACTGCTTGTGTCGGGGGCGGATCAGAAGGAGGATTCCCTGGACTTTGTGCTCTGGAAACCGAAGAAGGATGGGGAGCCTTACTGGGAATCGCCCTGGTGCAACGGGAGGCCCGGCTGGCATATCGAATGCTCTGTGATGAGCAAGAAATATCTGGGGGATGAAATTGATATTCATGCCGGCGGGGAAGATTTGGTATTTCCCCACCATGAGAATGAAATCGCCCAGTCGGAGGCGGCGAACGGGAAGACCTTTTCCAGGTATTGGATGCACAATGCATTTTTGAATATTGACAACAGGAAGATGTCAAAGTCGGCGGGAAATTTCTTTACGGTCAGGGATATCAGCGAAAAATATGATTTGCAGATACTCCGGTTTTTCATGCTTTCCGCCCATTACAGGAGCCCCTTGAATTTCAGCGCGGAGTTGATGGAGGCGGCCAAGAACGGCTATGAAAGGATTGTGACCAGCGTAGGCAATTTAAATTACCTGCTGGAAAATGCGTCCGCGGAGGAATTAAAGGATGGGGAATCGGCACTTTTAGAGGAAGCGGGCGGATTTGCCTCCAGGTTCGACGAAGCCATGGATGACGATTTCAACACGGCGGATGCGATTGCGGCCATCTTTGAACTGGTGAAATTCGCCAATACCCATGCAGGCCAGGAAAGCAGCAAGGCCTTCTTAAAGGCATTGAAGGAAGAAATCATGGAATTGTCGGATATCTGCGGGTTGATTGTGGAGAAGCAGGAAGAACTGCTGGATGCTGATATTGAGGCACTGATTGCGGAGCGGCAGGCGGCCCGCAAGGAAAAGAATTTTGCAAGGGCGGATGAAATCCGTAAAGAATTATTGGATAAAGGGATTGTGTTAGAGGATACCCGCGAAGGTGTAAAATGGAAAAGAGCATAAGCCTGTTAGGGCAATTAAAAGAAGAATTTGACTGTAAAGAGGTGGATATCCGCACATATTCACCTCTTACCCTGGCGTATATCGGGGACAGCATTTATGATGTAATTATCCGTACTGTGGTGGTGGAGCGGGGCAACCGGAGCGCGAATCAATTACATAAAACTGCCATCCGGTATGTGAATGCAGGCACCCAGGCCAGGATGATCGAAGCTTTGCAGGAATTTTTGACGGAAGAAGAGCGGATGGTTTACCGGAGGGGGAGGAATGCGAAATCCTATTCCACGGCAAAGAACGCATCCGTTGGCGACTACAGGAAAGCAACGGGGATGGAAGCGCTGATTGGCTATCTTTACTTGAAGGACGATATGGACAGAGTGATTCAGCTGGTGAAACAGGGAATCCGGTGCCTGGGGATGGAACTGTAAAATCTGAATTTTTGATTAAGAATAGATTAATATTTGTCAAAAGTGTAGAAGTTTATCCAATAAGAGTAATATAATAAAAGCGGCAAAAGGGATAATAGTTCGGACAGGCCTGAATGCCGCAGAAAGAGAAGAGGAAAAAGGGATGAGATACGAAGAATTTACAATAGAAGGAAGGAATGCGGTCATAGAAGCGTTCCGTTCAGGAAAGACAATAGACAAGCTGTTTGTTTTAGACGGCTGTAAGGACGGGCCCATAGAGACGATAAAAAGGGAGGCAAAAAAGCATGACTGCATCCTCCGTTTTGTTACGAAAGAACGCCTGAACCAGATGTCGGAAACAGGAAAACATCAGGGGGTCATCGCTTATGCGGCGGCTTATGAATATGCCCAAGTGGAGGACATCCTGAATCTGGCAAAGCAGAAAGGGGAGCCGCCATTTGTCCTGTTGCTGGACAACATTGAAGATCCCCACAACTTGGGGGCAATTATACGTACGGCGAATCTGGCCGGGGCACATGGGGTGATTATTCCGAAGAACCGTGCGGCCGGGCTCACAGCAGCTGTGGTAAGGGCGTCTGCCGGGGCGCTGAACTACACGCCGGTAGCGAAGGTGACCAATCTGGCAAAGACAATGGAAGATTTGAAGAAACAGGGGCTATGGTTTGTATGCGGGGATATGGATGGCACCCCGATGTATAAACTGGATTTGAAAGGCCCTATAGGGCTGGTCATCGGCAGCGAAGGGGAAGGGGTAGGAAGAATCGTGAAAAAAGCATGTGATTTTGTGGCTTCCATCCCCATGAAGGGAGATATTGATTCATTAAATGCCTCAGTAGCAGCAGGCATACTGGCCTATGAAATCGTAAGGCAGAGGATGCAATAGGGAGTTGCATATTGCGGAAAGGATATGGTTTTAATATGAGGAAAAAAAGGAGAAACAGATATTCAGCGCACAAAATAATGCTCGTAGGGATAGGTGTGCTGTCCATCGTACTGATGACAGTATTGATAATGAAGGCGTATCAGTTTCATCAGGAAAAACTCCAAATGGAAGAATGGCAGGTAAGGCATGATGAAGTGCAGGCGGAACTGGAAAATGTGACGATGAAAATAAGGGAGTTGTCAGAGGACGGTGAAGCACTGCAGATGTTTCTGGAAGAGGAAGTGAAACCGTCTTCCGGGGATTGGGAAAATATGCCCCAAAGCGGAGATGCCATTTTGGTATCGGAACCGGAGCCGGTACAGCCCCAGCCCCCTGCCGAACCTGAACAGCCTCCTGTGGAACCAGTAAACAGCATTTCGGAAAACAGTGCAGAAATAATGGATTTTGCAGAAACCGTATCCAATAACGCTATTGTAATTCCGGAGGCAGAAGAGACAGTGTCGACTAACAGCCTCCCGGTGCCGGAGGAAGATGAAACGGTATCCACCAACAGCCTCCCGATGCCGGAGGAAGATGAAACGGTATCCACCAACAGCCTCCCGGTGCCGGAGGAAGAAGAGACGGTATCCACCAACAGCCTCCCGGTGCCGGAGGAAGATGAAACGGTATCCACTAACAGCCTCCCGGTGCCGGAGGAAGAAGAGACGGTATCCACCAACAGCCTTCCGCCGGCCGAAGAGGAGGAAACCGTATCCAATAACACTGTTCCGGCGGTTTCGGAAGATGATACGGTATCCCAGAATAATACCATGGGAGAGCCGCAGGTGTCCATATCCGGCAATGCGATTGTAAACGGCCAGGTGATACCTTTCGAATATGAGGAAGCGGAACTAACTTTGGAAGCCAGAAGGCGTATACGTTCCTCCTATGCGGAGACAGAGCAGGTCAACGAAAAAGATAAATATATTATCAGCAGCAACAGTATTAATTTTTCGGATATGAAAATTGCCTGCCTGGGAGACAGCATAACTTCAGGGAGCAATATGGATAATCTGGATAATTATCAGCAATATTCCTATCCGTCTGTGTTAAAGAATATTTTGAATGCAAAAGAGGTTTATAATCTGGGAATCGGCGGTTCTTCCTACGGAAGATATTGGGATAAGGCATTCGTGGACAGATATAAGGAGATTCCCCAGGATGTCAACATCATATTAGTGATGGGGGGCACCAATGACGGATTTGCGGCATCCCAAAAAGAAATGGGAAGCTTTGCAGAAAAGAAGCCCAGGACTTTTTACGGCGATGTGGACGAACTGATGCGGGGATTGAAGGAGAACTATCCGATGGCGAAGATTGTTTTTGCCACCCCTCTCCCCAATGTGCTTCACGACTATTTAAGGAATCAAAGGGATTATCTGCTGCCCCAGAGCGCTTTCGCCCAGGCAATTAAGGAGTTGGCGGCACAGTATGATATCGATGTGATAGATTTATATAATTCCAATGTATTGGATACCCATGATGCGCAGATTATTTCCAGCTATATGCCGGACGGTGTGCACGGGAATCCGGCAGGCTATCGGGTACTGGCCGAACATATGGCCAGCCAGCTCATTCAGATTATGGAAAAGGACAGGATGGCCCAGGCTACCGTCAGCGGGAATACAATACCGGACGGAGCGGAAGTAAATGGCGGAGGAAACGGGCTGCCGGCAACGGTGAGCCAAAATACATCGGGCGTATTGAATCTTCCTGGATTAAAAGACGGAAAATGGGTGGATGAGGAAGGAATGTCAAGGGAAGAGAAGGCAAAGGAATTAAAAAGGGCAGAGGATTTGAGCAAAAAGGCAGCCCAGGGCGCGGTGGTGGTAGATCCAGCGGCACCGGTACAGAATGAAGGAGATAGCACCGGTGTGGGGGCTCCTCAGGATGCGGGAACGCCCCAGGCCGGAAGCGTACCGCCAGAAAATATCCCCGATGCGGAAATACCGGTGAATGATTATCAGTATGATGGGGAGGCTATTGTAATTCAATAAATATTGTAATTCAGTAAAGTAAAATGGAACGTGAAAATATGTTAGTCGGAATGCTGGTAACAGGCATTTTTGATTCAGATTTTAGTTGCTGTGGGGCAACGTTCCGGAGGTTAGGGAGAGATGCAGGGATTGTATGGGCAGTGCACCGATGAAGAGTTGATTCTCCGGCTCAGGGATGGGGAGGAGAACATTACGGACTATATTATGGATAAATATAAGAATTTGGTGAAGAATAAGGCAAAATCCATGTATATCCTTGGGGCGGACAGCGATGATTTGATTCAGGAGGGAATGATCGGGCTGTTTAAGGCCATCCGGGATTATGATAGCGGAAGGGATGCCAGTTTTTTCACATTTGCCGATTTGTGCATCTCCAGGCAGATGTATACGGCGGTACAGGCATCGAGAAGGCAGAAGCATGCGCCGCTGAATTCTTATATTTCCCTTTACAGCCATGTGGCATCGGGAAACGAGCAGGGGGAAGAGGCGGAACTGGTCAGCATCCTGGCAGCGGAAGCGGAACTTAGCCCGGAGGAAATGGTAATCGACAGGGAGAATGTGGAAAATGTGGAGCGGGCTATAGAAAGGGAACTGAGTACTTTTGAAAAGCAGGTTCTGGATCTGCACCTTACGGGCATGGGATATATTCAAATTGCCAAGGTGCTGGGAAAGGACGAGAAGTCGGCAGATAATGCGCTGCAACGAATAAAAGGGAAATTAAGGAAGGCAATCGGGTAGGGGAAGTCAATGCCGTAACAGTTCGGTTTTTCGGCTTCCCTGTGAATCAATGCCCGGGGTTTTGCTTGGGATGAATGGACTTTCACACTTTTTTTATATTTTTTTTAGAAAGATTTATTGACATATAAAAAGGGGGTGAATATAATTTAGACAATGCCGACTGACTGGTCGGACAGAAAAATGACAGAAGAGCAAGGTTATAGTGTGAAAGAAATGAAGTTTCACTAAGGCTGCCAAATACGCAGCCCAAGTGAAACTAAATCATTTCTTAAAAAATGCCTGGAAAGCGGCATTTTTCATCCAGATTTGAGTCACAGCAAAGCTGTGATATGGAGGTTAGTGTGAAAAATAAATTTTTCACACGGCGATTTGTGTCTGCGCGTTGCTTGCCACAAAGTCGCTTATGCGCAAAAGCAGCGCAGAAATGAGGATTTTTATGATTTCAAAATTTAGCGTGAAGAAGCCTTATACGGTTTTGGTCGGAGTGGTAATGGCGATTATTTTGGGGGTGGTGTCATTTACGAAGATGACAACGGATTTGCTCCCCAATATCACTTTGCCGTATGTAATTGTTATGACTACATATGTGGGTGCGAGCCCGGAAACGGTGGAGATGGTGGTGACTAAGCCGGTGGAGTCTTCCATGGCTACGGTGAGTAATATTGAGGGCATCAGTTCCATATCCAGCGAAAATTATTCGATGGTTATTCTGGAATTTGCCCAGAGCGCAGACATGAATGCGGTATCTTTGGAAATCAGGGAGAACCTTGATCAGATAAAAAGCTTTTGGGATGATTCGGTAGGGAATCCGATTATAATGAAATTGAATCCGGATATGATGCCGGTAATGGTTGCTGCGGTGGGCCGTGAAGGCGCTACCAATGCGGAAGTGAGCGATTTGGCGAAAAACACTATAGTTCCCGAACTGGAAAGTATAGAAGGGGTGGCCTCGGCCAGCGCCGTAGGGCTTTTGGAAGAAAGCGTCAATGTTATTATCCGTCAGGATAAAATAGATAAGATCAATGAGCAGGTATTCGGCTATATTGACAGCGAATTGGAAGAGCAGGAAGAGGAGTTGGCTGATGGCTGGAAGGATATTGAAGATGGCTGGAAGGAACTTCAGGATGGCCGGAAGGAAATCGAGGATGGCCGGTTAGATTTAGTGGATGCCCAAAAGGAGCTGGATGAATCCAGGGCTGAATTGGAAGAGAGCAGAACCGATTTGGCAGAAGGCAAGGCAGAACTGGAAGAAAATAAGAAAAAAATTGCCGACGGAAAAGAAGAATTGGAGGATAAGCAGAAGGAAGCCACGAAAAAGCTGGCGGAAACAGAGACTCAGCTGCTTACCGCTAAGGCGGATTTGGAAGCATCCAAAATCAATATGGAGATGGAAATCACCACCCTGGAAAAGGCGCAGGAGGGCTTAGGGCAGGCAAAAGAGGGCCTGCAGAAGGCATTAAGCGGCAAAGAGGAACTGCAAAAGGGGATAGATGCCATTGATGCGATATTGAACGGTATGCCTGAATTGGAAGGGGCAATCAGCCAGATAGATGCGGAAATTGCAGATTGGGATGCAAAAGTCGGAAATTTGAATGGTGTGATTGCGGCAATTTCCTCTTCCGGGGTGAGCCAGTATGCGGACTTGCCTGAGGAAATCAAGCAGGCGGTAGACAGTGCCATTGGCTATCCGGGGGATTCTGCTGGGCCTGATGAAATTGTAGAGGCCATGAGCGGTATAAAGTCTGCGGCGGAAGCTTCCCTGAATGCAGCGAAAGCACAGAGAGAAATGCTGCAAAATCAGCTGGCTGCTTTAGGGGCACAGGGGGATGCGGCATCTCTCCAGGCCCAAAGGGCGGAGTTGGAAAATCAGCTTAAGGCATTGGAGGAGCAGATTCCGGTCATTGAAGAGCAGATTAAACAGCTGGAAGCCGCCATCAGCGCCAGCACCATGGGTATGGGGGCAGAGGCTTATCTGGCAACGCTGCAGCAGGGAATGGTAACCATCGAAGAAAATATCATGAAGGTGGACGAAGGCCTAAACCAGCTTTATAAAGGCAACCTGGAAGCAGCTATAGAAATTGCCAATGCAAAATCCCTGTTAGAAGTAGGAGAAATGCAGATAGAGACGGCCGAAAAGCAGTTAGAATCCGGGGAAAAACAGTTGGAAACCGGGGAAGAGCAGCTTCAATCCGGCCAGGAGCAGATAGATGACGGGTTTGACCAATTAAAGGATGCCCTGGAGCAATTAAAAGAAGGGGAAGATCAATTAAAGGAAGGCGAAGAGCAGCTGGAAGAAGGGGCAGAGAAGCTGGAAGAAGCAAGGGATGATGCCTATGCCAATGCGGACATGAATGATATCCTTACGGTGGATACCGTAAAGTCCTTGCTGGCCGCACAGAACTTCTCCATGCCGGGCGGCTATGTGACAGAGGGAGGCATTGACTATCTGGTCCGGGTGGGTGACAAAACAGCGGATATTGAAGAATTGGCCGCTATGCCTATTATGAACCCGGATATGGACGGGGTAGATGTGATCACCCTTTCCGATGTGGCGGATGTATTTATGACGGACAATTCCGATGAAATTTATACCAATATCAACGGAAGCCCGGGCATCCTTTTGACCATACAGAAGCAGACGGGGTATTCTACAGGGGATGTTTCCGATAAATTGAAAGAACGTTTTGAAACGATGATGGAAGAGGATGATAGCCTGTCTATGATTATCCTGATGGATCAGGGGATTTATATTGATATGGTTATGGATTCCGTTATCAGCAATGTGCTGTTTGGCGCGGTGCTGGCTATACTTATATTAATTCTGTTCTTAAAGGACATGAGGCCTACGCTGGTGATCGCCCTTTCCATTCCGGTCAGCCTGGTGACGGCAGTGGTTTGCATGTATTTTAGCGGGATTACGCTGAACATTATATCCCTCTCCGGCTTAGCGCTGGGTGTGGGAATGCTGGTGGACAACTCTATCGTTGTAATTGAAAACATTTACCGTATGCGCAGCGAGGGGAAGGGCATGCGGGAAGCATCCATAGAGGGGGCAAAGGAAGTGGCCGGGGCGATTATGGCGTCTACCCTGACAACGGTCTGCGTATTTTTGCCTATCGTGTTTACGGAAGGCATTACACGGCAGCTTTTTGTGGATATGGGCCTTACGATTGCCTACTCCCTGCTGGCCAGTCTGATGATAGCCCTGACAGTAGTACCTGCTATGGCTTCTAAGATACTGACGAAAACAAAAGAGCAGAAGGATGACAAATTCTTTACTGCATTGATTGGATTATATGAGAAGGTGCTGAAGGCATCCTTAAAGGTAAAGCCGCTTGTATTGGCCGCTGTGCTTATATTGCTTGTGATTAGCGCCATGGCGTCGATGTCCAGGGGAACTGCTTTCATGCCGGATATGGAAAGCACCGAGATTACGGTCACTGTGACGATGCCTGACGGCACTCCTTTGGATGAAACAGGAAAGGTGACGGATGAAATTATCGAAAGAATCCGTACCATTGATGATGTGGTGGACGTAGGGGCCATGGCGAGCACCTCCAGCATGGCATTGCTGACCGGGGGCGGGAACAGCTCGAAGAACGTGACGGATATTTATATCACATTAAAAGAAGACAAAGAACTGACAGGAGATGAGATTGGGAAGAAGATAGAGGAACTGACGGCGGATTTGGAAGAGGCGGAATTAGTGATCAATACTTCCTCTATGGATATGAGCGCCCTTGGGGGAGAGGGTATTTCCATCCAGGTGAGGGGACGTGAGATAGATACATTGCAGGAAATCGCAGCGGAGATTGCCCGGATTGTGGAAGAGACGGAAGGAACAACGGAGGTATCCGATGGAATGGAGGATTCCACGGAGGAACTGCGCATCATTATCGACAGGGATAAAGCCATTGAGCACGGCCTGACGGTAGCCCAGATTTTCCAGCAGATACAGGCAAAACTGGCCGATGCGTCCAGCGCCACTACTTTGGAGACGGAAATCAGGGATTATGATGTTTATGTAAAAAATGCAAATGACATTGCCCTTACCCGGGATACGATTAAGCGGATAAAAATAGATGTGACGACTCGGGATGGCAAAAAGGAAAAAATTACGCTGGCGGATATTGCGGACTTTGAAACAAAGCAGTCGCCCACCTCAGTAAACCGGGCCGACCAGAACAGATACATAGGGGTTAGCGCTTCCATTGCCGAAGGCTATAACATAGGCCTGGTATCCCAGGAACTGCAAAAGAAGCTGGACGCCTACGAAATGCCGGATGGCTATACTCTGTTGATGAGCGGCGAAAATGAGGCGATTGTGGATGCGATGGAACAGGTAACGCTGATGCTGGTATTGGCGCTTCTGTTTATGTACTTAATTATGGTGGCTCAGTTCCAGTCTCTGCTATCCCCGTTTATCATTATGTTTACGGTGCCGTTAGCATTTACGGGAGGTTTCCTGGGGCTTTACATTACCGGAAGCGAGGTGAGTGTAATTGCGCTGATTGGTTTTGTCATGCTTTCCGGTATTATTGTAAACAACGGGATTGTGCTTGTGGATTATATTAATCAGCTGCGGGAAGCAGGCATGGAGAAAACGGAGGCTATTGTGGAGGCAGGGCGCACCAGGCTTCGGCCGGTTCTTATGACTGCACTGACAACGATTCTGGCTCTTTCCACCATGGTATTCAGCCATGATATGGGATCGGAGATGGGGAAACCCATGGCAGTAGTAAGCATCGGCGGGCTGATATACGGTACCTTATTGACCCTTGTGGTAGTTCCCTGCATCTACGATATATTTATGAGGGAGAAAAAAGATTGAAAATTGAAATTTTTCAATCCCAAGTTTGTGTCTGCGCGGCATTCACAAACTTGACATGTGTAAAGCCCCGGAAATGCCGGGTCACAAAGGCCGCGCAGAAATGGGGGAAACGATGAAAGCAGAGAAAGGATTATTTCCCAAGGTAAAGGCGTTGTATGAAGCGGTGGAAGAACTGATTTTTGAGAATGTGGATGTAAAGGAGATTAAGGTTTCCGATATTACAAGCCGGGCAGGGATTGGTAAGGGGACTGCTTATGAATATTTTAAAAACAAAGAAGAAATCATAAGCAGCGCCATGCTGTATCATATAGATTTAATTTGCAGGCAAATGATAAAGAATCTGAAAGAATTAAATGACTTTACACAGGCAATGGAATTCATTTTGAGCAGCATCGACAGGGAAATCAAGAAAAGAGACTGCCTAATCCAGTTCGTCCATTTATTGTCCGATAACGGCCTGATTGGAAAAGTCCTTCAGAAAAAGATGAAAGAAAAAAACAAGGAAATCTGTACGCCTAGAGATGTACTTTCCCATATGATTCAGGTAGGAATGGATAACGGCGATATCAGCAGGGAAATACCGGCCGCGTACGCCAGTATGGCCATAGCGGCCAAAGTGATTGCCTATATTATTTATATTTCTGAAAATGGGGAAGAGGAATTTAGCAGAGGGGAGATGCACAGGATGATATGTGCCGGGCTGCGCAGGGAATTGCAATCAGGCTGAAAAAAATATTTTCATAAATAGATTTATTTTTGTCATTTTTCATGTTGTGTTCTAAATCGCGGAATGCTATAATTAATTTATTAAATTAATTAAATCCTATTTCAAGACAAAGGACTAAAAGAAAAGTGCACTGCCGATGTCATGGATGGGATATATGTAGTTGGGGAGACATTTATGGCACGCACAGGAAATAATTTGGAACGGATAAAATTTCAGAATATAGAATCGATTAAAGAGATTATTTATAGGCAAGGACCCATTAGCCGGGCGGAAATTGCGGAGCTGCTGCAGCTGACGCCGCCCACTATTACGACCAATGTGGCGAACCTGATTCAGCAGGGAATCGTCCGCGAATGCGAAAATGTTCCATCCCAGGAGGGCCGCCGCGCACTGGGCCGGCGCCGGGTGCTGATTGATTATATCCCTGATGCGAAATATACCGTTGGAGTGGAGTGCGGCTACCATGGTATGCTGATTTGCCTGGTGGATATCCGATGCAATGTAGTGGCCGAGCGGAAATATACGGATAGGATATCCTATTATGAAGAGACTATAGATGCAGTGGCGCGGCATGTGGAGGAGTTGTTGGAGGAACAGGGGATACCCCGGGAAAAAATAGCCGGATTGGGCATAGCTTTCCCGGGCTTTGTGAACCAGCGCGAAGGTGTCTTACGATATGGCGCAATTAATAAATGGAAAGACAAAACGATAACAAAGGATTTGGAATCCCGCACGGGTTTTGCCTGCATCATGGAAAACAATGTCCGCTGCTGTGCCATCGGGGAGGCGATGCGCAGCGACAGGCTTCGTCCTGAGACATTCGCTTATTTTCTTGTTTCCCGCGGCCTTGGATGCCCGATGGTAATAAGGAACAGGCTGCATGTAGGCGAAATGACAGGAGCGGGGGAAGTGGGGCACATGGTGGTAGCGCCCAAAGGGCCTGTTTGCCCTACTTGCGGAAACAGAGGATGCCTGGAAGGGATATCCAGCGAACTGGCGATTCGGGAGCGCTGCGGGCAGGCGGTACGGGAAGGGGTTCCTACGCTGCTCAATGCGGTATGTGCCAATCCGGCGGAGCCCCAGATTGAAGAAATCCTTCAGGCGCAAAACAGCAATGACCATGTGGTATGCACGATTATGGAGGATGCCATCACCTATATTGGGATAGGATTAGCTAATATTATCAATTTTATCAGCCCGCCCCTTGTGATTATTGACGGGCGTATTTTGCAGAGCGAGAAAAATCAGAAGCTGCTCATTGAAGTGACGCGTAATAACCTGTTTTCGGTGAACGTGGAAGAGGTGGATATGGAATTCGTTCCGTTTAACAAATTCCGTGCGGCTATGGGTGCGGCAGCACTGGCAATCAGGAAATTTATTCTGGAAGAGAGAAGGTAGGGCGGCTATGAAAAAATTTCGTGTGGGTATTATCGGGTGCGGGCGTATTTCGGTAGTATATTTAAAGGCTTTTTTGGATATCGGCGACTTGGCGGAGATTTGCTTTGCCGTGGATAAGGAGATTGGCAGGGCGGAGGCCTTTGCCTCCCATTTTGAGGGATGCGGGTTTAGCGACAGCCTGGAGGATATGCTGGCAGTCAAACCGGATGCCGTCCATGTATGTACCCCTCATTTTTTACATAAGGAACATGTGGTTGCCTGTTTGAAAGCAGGCTGCCATGTATTGACGGAAAAACCCATCGCCCTTTCCATGGGGGATGCCCGGGAAATGATAGAAACGGCTAAAAATTGCCGCAGGCAGTTGGGCGTTATTTTTCAAAACAGGTTTATAGAAGGGGTGCAAGAGGCCAAACGGTTGATTGAATCGGGCGTTTTCGGGCGTATCTGCGGCGCATGGAGCAGCCTTGCATGGCACAGGCCGCCCTCTTATTATGAATGCGACTGGAAAGGCAGCTGGGAGAAAGAAGGGGGAGGCGTGGTCATCGACCAGGCAATACATAGTATTGATTTGGTCCGGTATTTAATGGGATGTGAGCCGGTGAGCGTCCAAGGGCATATTTCCAGGCGTATCCTGACAAATATTGAGGTGGAAGATGAGGCGGATGCGGCGATAACTTTTGAAAATGGGGCGGTCTATGCATTTTATGCCTGCAATTATTATGTGAAAAACAGCCCTATCCGTGTGGAAATAAGCGGTGAAAAGGGGAGGTGCTTGCTCAAAGAGATGGAGATGGAAATCGAATTGGACGGACAGGCGCCTTATAAGATACTGCCCCAGGCTCAGGGCAATGGGGGAGAAGGATACTGGGGGTCCTATCATAGTGTGCAGGTGCGTCAGTTTTATGAAAAGCTGGCGGCGGATGAGCCGGTTTGCGTGGATGCGGCGGATGCGGCGAAAACGTTGGAACTGGTGCTTGGCCTGTATACTTCGGCAAAGGAGAACCGTGCAGTACGGTTTTGCGGCTAAGCAAAAATCTATCATTTATAGCGTTGTAAGTTACTGGGAGTTGGTCAAAGAGCCAACTCTTTTTTTGATTTTTTATGTAAAAAGAAAAAAATAATTTAAAAGAGACAATTTGTGCTAAATATACAAAAATGAATATGATAATTCATATATAATGCCAAAATGTATAAATTATATTGACATATTGGTTTTTAAAGGATAGAATGTGAATATAAATTAATTAATTTAAAAAATAAATTAGAAAAAGAAAGATTCAGTCGAATGGAATGGGCAAATGATTCAGTGGAAAAGAAGAATGAGGAAAATGAGACAGGGGTTAAACATGAAACTGGACAGAAGCTATGTGGAACAATATCTTACAGAGCAGGAATATGAGGCGTATGTGGAGGAACATCAGGAGGAACTTAGGGTTCTGGATGAGAACGCATATGCCAGCGATATGCTGGGATGGCTGCATCCGGGAGATTGGGCGGATGAGGAAATGTGCGGCCGGATTGAGGATATTGCCGCAGAGGTCAGAGAGCGGGCGGAGGTGTTTGTAGTTATTGGCCTTGGAGGCTCCAATCAGGGGGCACGGGCCGTAATCGAAGCTCTTTCCCCACAGGATGTCAGGCCGGAAGGGCCGGAAATTTTGTATGCGGCTTTAAACCTTTCCGCATCCTATTACGAGGCAATGATAAAGCATATTGGCAGCCGGTCGGTATATTTAAACGTGATTGCCAAGAATTTTAAAACATTGGAGCCGGGGCTGGTATTCCGGATGTTCCGGCACTATATGGAAAGCCGTTATTCCAAAGAGGAAGCGGCGCGGCGCATTATTACCACGCCTACGGTAAATGATGGGCTGCTGCATCGGATTAGTTTGGAGAACGGTTACAGGTATCTGCCCTTTCCCGATAATGTGGGGGGCCGGTATTCGGTTTTTACACCGGTTGGGCTGCTTCCTATCGCTGTGGCGGGGATTGATATCCGAAAATTTTTAAAGGGCGCCAGGAAGGGGGAGCAGGCTTATCTGTCCGGCGGGGAATTTCGGGAAAATGCGAAATGCTATGCGGTGACAAGGAATGCATTGATGGATAAGGGATATGGAATCGAGGTGCTTGCCTTTTTTGAACCCCAGTTAGAGGCGTTTGGCAGGTGGTGGCGTCAGCTTTTTGCGGAAAGCCAAGGGAAAAATCATACGGCGCTTTTTCCGGTAGTGTGTTCTTTTACAGAAGATTTGCATTCGGTGGGGCAGTATCTGCAGCAGGGGAAACGGCAGATGATTGAGACGTTTATACATATTAATACGCCTCCCTGTGATAAGAAAGTGGATGACGAGGTACAGATAGAGGATGGGTTTGGTTATTTGGAGGGGATGTCCTTTCATGAAATCAATGAATGTGCTTATCAAGCTACGGTGAAGGCCCATAGCGAAGGCGGAGTGCCCTGTATGATTGTGGAACTGGAAAAAATGGATGCACAGAATATAGGGGAACTGCTGTATTTTTACTTTATCGTCTGCTTTTATTCCTCGGTGCTGCTGGGGGTAGACCCCTTTGACCAGCCGGGGGTGGAGAATTATAAAACAGAAATGTTCCGTCTCTTGAAGCAGGATGAGCAAATAGATGTTGTGCTTCCTGCGGCTGCAGGAATTAAATAGGAATGTTGCATTAGCCTGGCAAGGACGGAGAATAATCAAAATAAAGATATTGTTTCAGAGTTGGCTGGAATGGAAAATTTAGGAGAAAAGGGAGGGATTCATCCATGGAAAAAATCAAAGTGGGCATTGTGGGAACGGGCTATACGGTGGGGATGGCAGATGCCCATGTGAAAGGTTATCAGTATTGCAAGGAAGATTGTGAACTGACAGCGCTGTATGACATTGTTCCCGGACGGAGCAGAGAGTGGGCGGGGGAAAAGGGGCTGGATGTGAAAATCTGTGAGACCTTTGATGAATTGTTGGACAGTGTGGAGGCAGTGAGCATCGTTACCCCGAATTATGCCCATGTACCATTAGTGATTCGTGCGTTGGAGAAGGGAAAGCATGTTTTATGTGAGAAGCCTTTGAGCATCAGCAGCGATGCCTGTATGGAAGCGGTAAGTTATGGGAAATGCACGGACCGGGTGAAGATGATAGGTTTTAGCTATCGCGGGATTCCGGCGGTGCGCTGGATGAAGCAGCAGATCGATGAAGGCAGGCTGGGGCATATTTTTACCTGGAGAGAGACGCTTGGGGGCTGCCGCATCGCCAACCCGAAAGTAAAGCTGGAATGGCGTATGCAAAAAGACCTTTCCGGTACCGGGGCGTTAGCTGATTTTGGCTGCCATATGCTGGATTTGTGCGACTGGACTTTGCATAATGCCAGCGGGGAGATAAAAGAGGTGCAAGGGTTGGTAAGCACTACGATTCCGGAGCGGGATAAAATTTTCGGAGAAGGAAAGGGGGCCGTAACCAATGATGATAATGCCGCTTTTAACGTGAAGTTCGAAAGCGGAACCTTGGCATCGTTTGTGGCCAGCCGCCTGGGGGTGCTCAGGCATACCATCGAAGTGTATGGGGAAGGCGGTATGATGCTGTTTCGGGATGATAAGCCGGATGAGGTGGAAGTATTTTTCAAAGAAAAGGACGGCGGCTATAACGGCAGTGCGGAAGTGGTAAAAGTGCCGGAGGAATTGGTGGTGGCACCATGGTTTAATGCGGAGATTGCAGAGTTTATACAGTGTATTAAGACAGGGCATCAGCCGGAGCGGAATTTTGAGCGGGCGCTGTATATTCAGCAGATTCTGGATAAGGTTTTGGAGTCTTGCGAAACGGGGCGTACGATAGAACTTTAGAAACAGCTTGAATAAACTTAGAAAACAATTTTAAGAATAGGAAAAAATAGGAGGGAATCAAATGAGAATGAGCCTTTTGACCAATAGCCTGACCGGCGTTGGGGTGACGGATTTGAAAGCGATTGCAGGATGGGCTGCGGCAAATGATATCCATGAACTGGATGTGGGCCCTGCAATTGCAATGGACCGTCAGGTGTTTGAAGATGTTCTGGGCGAAGGGAAAGTGGAGATTAAAACGATGATATACTGCCGCAATTTCCTGAGCGAGGATGAAGAGGAAGCGAGGCAGCATCAGGAAGCGCTGAAAGAGCGTATTCGCTTTGCGGGTACGGTAGGCATTGAAAAAATCGTGTGTTCTACCGGGGTGACAAAGGATGCTTTTGCAGGAACCTGTTTTGTGCCGGAAAAAAGCGCGGATGCCTGTGTGGAACTGGCGAAGGAATTTCTGGAGGAAGCGGAGAAAAATAATGTCCGTCTCTGTTGGGAAAACTGTCCTATGATGGGGAATATCGCTGCTAGCCCGGATATGTGGCAGATGTTGTTTGACAGGTTGGACAGCGATAGAATCGGTCTTTGTTATGACCCCTCCCATTTGGTTTGGCAGATGATAGATCCCTATGGGAATATCTTCAAATTTAAAGATAAAATATTCCATGTGCATGCCAAGGATACGCATGTGGATTATGAAAAACTGGCTCTTTATGGCACGCAGCAGAATGCAAAATGGTGGTGCCACAGACTGCCTGGCTTGGGGGATCTGGACTGGAACCGGATTGTGGATGCGTTGTATCAGATCGGCTATGACAAAGCCATTTGTATTGAACATGAAGACCCGGTCTGGGACGGTACGGAAGAAAAAGTGAAACGGGGGATTTTGAAAACCCGCGACCATGTTTCCCAGTTTTTCATGTAATTGGGTTTGCACTGTAATTATCGTTCACAGAAGAGTTAGCAGGACAAAAGATATGCAGCCGGATGCCTTTGGCCGGCAGAAGAGTTCGGATTTAGGCGGCGTACACAAATTTAGCATGTGTAAGGCCGCATAAAATAAAATTAAATGAATGGAGGATGAATTATGAAGATGTACAAACGTATTTTTGCATTTGCTATAGCGGCTGCTATGATGGCGGGTACGATGTTGGGATGCGGACAGAGCGGCGCATCAGGGAATACAGCGGATACGGCCAAGCCTGTGGCGGAGTCAGAGGCATCGGGGGGCGCAGCGGCAGAAACGACGGAAACAGAGACAGCAGAAGCACCTGCTGGGGATGCTATTGAACTTACCATATGGCATACATGGGGGGCAGGCCCGGGGCTGGACGCTATGGAAGCGGCTGCCAACCGCTATAATGAAATCAATGATAAGAATATCCATGTAACATTAGGCTTCGTTGCAAGCCAGGCCAGCGGAAACACCCAGACGATGGATAAGCTGATGGCGGCCATTGCAGCAGGAAATCCGCCGGATGTTGCGCTGCTGGATAATTTCCAGGTGGCAGGCTGGGCCGCACAGAGTGCGCTTATGCCGTTGGATGAGCTGATGGAAGGCGTAGGGCTTACTTTGGATGATGTCTATGATTGGGCATTACAGGGTTCTCAATACAAAGGAACCACCTATTCCATTCCTTATAACGGAGATGCCCGTGTACTGTTCTATAATAAAGATATGTTTGAAGCGGCAGGGCTGGATCCGGAAGCACCGCCCACTACAATAGAAGAACTGACCGCAGCAGCAGAAAAACTCACCATCCGTGACGGGGCTAACTATAAACAGGCTGGGTTTGTGCCCTGGCAGTTTGCAGGAAAACCGGTTTATTGCTGGGGATGGAACTTTGGCGGCGAATTCTATGACGCAGAAAATAATGTGCTGACAGTTGCCGACCCGAAGAATATAGAGGCACTGCAATGGGAAGTGGATTTCGCGGACCAGATGGGCGGTATTGATTTTGTGAATTTTGCAAGCGGTCTGGGCACCGGAGCGGAAGATCCTTTTGTAACCGGACAGTTAGCTATGGCAGTTCGCGGTAACTTCGACATTGCGAATATGGCTGTTTATAACCCTGATTTGAATTATGGGGTAACTCCGATTCCTTCCAAAGAGGCGGGGAAGAGTGCAAATATGATTGGCGGATGGGGATGGACGATTCCCAAGGGCGCCAAAAATCCGGAAGCATCCATCGATTTCTTAAAATATCTTATCAGTGAAGATGCACAGAAGCAGATGAGCGAAATGAGTTCCAGTTTTTCGCCGCTAAAGAGCGTAAACGAAGCTGTTTTTGCAGATGATGAAATGATGGCTGTCTTTTTACAGGAACTGGAACACGGCAAAATCCGTCCGCCCGTACCGGTTGGGCAGGAATTATGGGATGGCTTAAATACGGCTTTGGATTCTGCGCTTCATAAAGCGGACACGCCGGAGAAGCTGCTGACGGACCTTAACGATAAGATGAATGCAGAACTGCAGAAATTTAATTAATATATAGTATATTGCCATATTGTTTTTAAGTAAATATTAGTTGATATGTATGCCGGCTGCGCGTTTACAAAGCGATGGCACAGCGATATGGCCAGCTTTGTGGACCGGGCCGGCACACCGTATGGAATTTGAGGTTAACGGACTTGGAGGAAAGGATATGAGCGGTGAAAAGAAAGTAAAGAGGCAGGTTGAAGGGAAAAAGAAATATAGGGGTAGTATAGAAGCGAAAAAAGCAAGGATGGGTGTTCTTTTTACATTGCCCTGGATTTTGGGCCTGCTGATTTTTTACGCATATCCTCTGATTGCTTCGGTCTACTACAGTTTTACCTCTTATAGCGTGCTGAATGCGGGGGAATTCGTAGGTTTGGAAAATTACCGTACATTAATGCATGATGATTTGTTTTGGAAAAGTATTGGCAATACTTTGGTTTTTACGGCTATGAGTGTACCGGTGAATATTATCCTGGGCCTGGCTATCGCACTGCTTTTGAATGTGAAAATCAAAGGAATCGGGCTTTACCGTACGGTATTTTTTATCCCTACATTAGTGCCTGTAGTGGCAACGGCTACTGTATGGCGCTGGCTTTTGAATTCGAATTATGGGCTGTTTAACAGTCTGCTTTCGAAGATTGGTTTGGGGCCGATTCCATGGCTGGCCAGCGAGGACTGGTCTAAGATTTCGCTGGTAATGATTGCTGCATGGGGAATCGGGCAGGCGATTATTATCAATCTGGGGGGTTTACAGGATATCTCACCTGAATATTATGAAGCGGCCGGTATTGACGGGGCCAACACATGGCAGAAAGTAAAGCATATCACGCTGCCGCTGCTTACGCCGGTAATTTTCTACAACCTGGTAATGGGGATTATCAACTCCCTGCAAATATTTACATTGCCCTATGCGCTGACCAACGGCGAGGGCTCGCCCACCCATTCCCTTACTTTCTACGTGATGCATTTGTACAATAATGCGTTCGGCTATATGAAAATGGGCTATGCTTCGGCCATGGCATGGATTTTGTTTGTCATTATTTTAATTCTGACACTGGTTATTTTTGGAACATCGAAAAAATGGGTTCATTATCAGCAATAGTAAGGAGGGAAAAGATATGCACAGCATGAAAAAAGCAAGAACGATAGGGCATGTGGCAACCCATATGGTTTTGATTCTGGTGGGATTATTTTTCCTCCTTCCATTCTTTTGGATGTTTTCCACGGCACTTAAATCGGACCAGCAAATATTTGTAAATCCGCCGGTATGGATACCTGACCCGGTTATGTGGGAGAATTTTGCCTCGGCAGTTACAGTCATTCCCTTTTTCAGCTATATGAAGAATACCTGTTTTGTGGCATTGCTGGACGTATTGGGCACTGTCCTGGCATGCCCTCTGGTGGCTTACGGCTTATCCCGTCTGGAATGGAGGGGGAGGAATCTGCTGTTTTTCCTGACGATTTCGGTAATGATGATTCCCCACGAGGTAACGATGATACCCCAGTTTATTATGTATAGTAAAATGGGGCTGGTAGGAACTTATGTACCTTTGTATGTAGCCTCCTTTTTCGGAGGGCGTCCGTTTATGATTTTCCTGTTACGGCAGTTTTTTATGAATCTGCCCAGGGATTTGGAGGATGCTGCCCGCATTGACGGGGCATCGGAAATACAGGTGTATGGAAGGGTAGTTTTACCTTTGGTAGTGCCAGGCATACTTACGGTGGCTTTGTTCCGGTTTATGAACTCCTGGAATGACTTTATCGGACCGCTGCTGTATTTGAGCGACGAAAAGAAATATACCATTACTATCGGCCTTCAAATGTTTACCACACAGTATAAAACGGAGTGGGCTTTGCTGATGGCGGCTTCGCTTTTGACGGCGATACCTGTTGTGGCGGTTTATTTTGTGGTGCAGAAGCGGTTTATAGAGGGGATTACTTTTTCCGGCATCAAAGGATGAATTTAAAATTAGTAGAATTTAAATTTATACATTGACAAAGCAAATTTAAGTGTGTTACAATACATTTCGGTGATGCAGTGAATGCATCCGGTGAACCGTTTTAGTGACGGTAAGCTGCTATAGCACAGTCGGTAGTGCGCAACATTGGTAGTGTTGAGGTCACCAGTTCGATTCTGGTTAGCAGCTTTGAAATGGTTGAAGGTAAAGGCTTTTCAAGGAGATTATTCTTTGAAGTGCCTTTATTTTTATTCCCGCGAGCAACGAGCCAAGTGGCATGCTTAAATCCAACCGAAGGTTGGATTGGACATTTGGCGACTGCCGCGAGGGTCTTGAACCAATGATTCTTTTCTGTCTTCTATCCGTTTTGGGAAGAAATCATACTATTATTTATTGTTTTTCCTGTATTGGTTTGTTATAATTTAGTTGATATAGTATAAAATTATAAAATAGCAAAATATATTTTGTGTTGTGTGCGTATTTCCATATCACTCTTAAAGTATATGAAATACGGATATAGTTGAAAGGATGTGTTTTTATGGCGTATGATACGTTAGTCAGAGAAGCGAAAGACCTTCCCGAAGATATGATAGAGCAGGTAATTGATTTTATGAGATTTTTGAAATATGCATCAAAAAAAGAGCAGACAAAGCATTCTATAAGTAATAATATTACACTTCGCAGAACGGTGAATCCGTTAGCGGATGAATTTATTTCTATGGCAGAGGATTTTGACGAAACACCGGAATGTTTTAAGGAGTATATATGATGTATCTATTGGACACCAATGCCCTCTTATTCTTTTTATATGATAGCGGAAAACTTTCAAAAAGAGCATCAGACATAATTTACCATAATGATGAAAAAATCAGTGTAAGTATTGTTTCTATGTGGGAAATTGCGATTAAGTCAAGCATTGGGAAATTGGAAATTAAAAGTTCAATTTCTAAGATTGCGGAAACTTGTGAAAACGAGCAATTTGATATTCTTCCCATAAAACCGTTTCATTTGGACGAAATCAGAAGACTTCCTGCAATCCATGGAGATCCATTTGACCGACTGATTATTTCACAGGCCATTTCAGAAAATCTTGTAATTATTACGAAAGACGGAACAATACCGATGTATAATGTCAAGGTTTTATGGTAAAGGTAAAGGCTTTTCAAGGAGATTATTCTTTGAAGTGCCTTTATTTTATTTCATATTTTATTTCATAAGAAGTCATGTCGCACCGATGTAGGAAGTTTTTTTGTAGGTAATGGCGAAACTCTAAGCTGTGAGAATATTCAGCAAGTTTATTGGTTTCGCAATTACCTAAAGTTTTTTTGATTTGAAAGGAGATATTATGGTACAGAAGTTATATGCGATGCGTTACGATTCGCCTGTGGGGCAGCTTTTGGTTGTGGAAAAGGAAAAGGCTTTGGCAGGGCTTTGGATAGAAGGGCAGAAGTATTATCCCGTTTTCCGCCCAGGGGAGCTGCAAGAGCGGGCGGATACTGATACATTAAACCATGTAAAAGATTGGCTGGACCGTTATTTTGCGGGGAAAAGGCCATCTATTGAGGAACTGCCGTTAGCGCCTTCGGGCACCGAATTCCGTATGGCAGTCTGGAAGCTGCTGTGTGAAATCCCCTATGGGGAGGTGGTGACTTATGGGGAAATAGCGGGGAAAATCACCTCACAGAGAGGAACGGGAAAGACATCTGCACGGGCTGTGGGCGGTGCGGTGGGGCACAATCCCATTTCCATTATCATTCCCTGTCACCGGGTGATGGGGGCAGACGGAAGCCTGACTGGCTATGCAGGGGGCGTAGAAAAGAAGAAAAAACTGTTGGAGATAGAAAGACAGGAACACCAAGCATAGTATCCGGGCTAACTTTGCTTTTGCATTTCCCTACTATTTGTTATATAATGTAAGAACCGCTCTAAATTATATTTTTTCTGGATTTTATCTAAAATCAGGTATGGCACAAAGCTTCGGATAAGAGAAAGTGGCATAATAGGGCAAGACCATAAAAAGTAACAGAAAACAAAGTATAGAATAAAAATAAGGAAAGTACCGAATATGGAAGAGAAAAAAGAACGTTTAAATAAATACTTAGCCGCCTGCGGAATTTGTTCCAGGAGGGAAGCGGACCGGCTCATCGAAATGGGGAAGGTAACCGTGGATGGAGAAATAGCCTCCATGGGCATGCAGGTGACCGGGCAGGAAGAGATTGCCGTCCATGGGAAGAAGGTTTTCGGGAAGAATGATAAAGTAGTGCTGGCATACTATAAACCGGCAGGCGTGACCTGTACGGAAAAGGACAGGCATGCGGAAAGGAAAATCAGCGATGAATTAAAATATCCCGTGCGCCTCACCTATGCGGGAAGGCTGGATAAGGATTCGGAAGGCCTGCTGATTATGACTAATGACGGGGATTTAATCGAACAAATGATGCGGGGGGCTAACTGCCATGAAAAGGAATATCAGGTAAGGGTAGATAAGCCTGTGTCGGATAACTTCTTAAAAGGAATGTCCGAAGGTGTATATTTGGAAGATTTGGATATTACTACAAGAAAATGTAAGGTGAGAAGGACCGGGCGATATACTTTCAGCATGATTTTGACGCAGGGCGTAAACCGGCAGATACGCCGGATGACGGAAAGCTTTGGCTACCGGGTCAGGGCACTGCGCAGGATACGTGTCCTTAATATCACGCTGGAAGGGCTGAAACCAGGGGAATATCGCGTATTGCAGGGGGAAGAACTGGAAAAGCTATATCGGGAATGTAAGGGAAAGACGATGCGTAAAATAGATATATGTGAAGAAAATGCATAAAAGAAAATGATGGGTGGAGATTTGTGCTGCGCAAGTTTGTGCTGCGCAAGTTTGCGTTTCGCAAGTTTGCGTTTCGCACTAAAGTCTCCGGGTTTTGGAAAGGAGCATGGTTATAAGAATGGAAAAAGCAGATAAAAAAATAGCACGAATCAAAGAATTGACAGAACTTTTAAACCGTGCTTCCAAGGCATATTATGCGGAAGATAAAGAGATTATCAGCAATTACGAATATGATAAACTGTATGACGAATTAGCGGCATTGGAAGAAGAGACGGGAATTGTCCTGTCCGCAAGCCCTACCAGGCATGTGGGGTATGAAGCGGTGGATGAACTTCCCAAAGAGAGGCACGAGCGTCCTATGCTTTCCCTTGGCAAAACAAAGGAGCGGGAAGAACTAAGGGAATGGCTGGGGGAGCAGAAAGGTTTGCTGTCATGGAAGCTGGATGGGCTGACCATAGTGCTCACTTATTCCGGGGGGAAAATGGTGAAAGCGGTAACGAGGGGGAATGGGGAAGTTGGGGAAGTGATTACCAACAATGCGAAAGTATTCCAGAATATCCCAGTGACGGTTTCTTTTTTCGGGGATTTGGTGCTCCGTGGGGAAGCAATCATTACTTATTCCGATTTTGAAAAAATCAACGAGCGGATTGAAGATGCGGATGCCAGATATAAGAACCCAAGAAACTTATGCAGCGGTTCGGTGCGGCAGCTGAATAACGAAATAACGGCGGAAAGAAATGTGAAATTTTTTGCTTTTTCTTTAGTGAAAGCGGAGGGCGTGGATTTTCATAATTCCAGAAGGGAGCAGTGTCTCTTTTTACAGAAACTGGGATTTGAAACGGTGGAATACCGGATGGTGGACAGCAGCAATGTGGTGGAAACCGTGGAAGAGTTTGAACAAAAAATAGAAGGCAATGATGCGCCTTCCGATGGGCTGGTACTGATATATGATGATATTGCCTATGGGCAGTCACTGGGAACAACGGCTAAATTTCCAAGAGATTCCATTGCTTTTAAATGGGCCGATGAAGTGCGGGAGACGAAACTTCAGGAAATTGAATGGAGTCCAAGCCGGACAGGGTTGATTAATCCGGTGGCAATTTTTGAGCCGGTGGAACTGGAGGGCACTACGGTGAGCCGCGCCTCTGTGCATAATATCAGTATCTTAAAAGGGCTGAAACTGGGAATCGGAGACCGGATTACAGTATATAAAGCGAATATGATTATTCCCCAGATTGCGGAGAACCTGACAGGCAGCGGTACAGTGGAAATCCCGGATACATGTCCGGTATGCGGCGGCAAGACCCAGATTCGCCAGGTGAATGACGTGCAGTCTCTTTATTGTACCAACGAGAACTGCGAGGCAAAGAAAATTAAATCTTTTACACTGTTTGTCAGTAGGGATGCCATGAACATGGATGGGCTGTCGGAAGCTACGCTGGAAAAATTTATTGCCAAAGGCTATATCCATGAATTTGCGGATATTTTTCATTTGGAACGTTTTAAGGAAGAGATTATCAACATGGAGGGCTTCGGTGAAAAGTCTTACCGGAATCTGGTAAATAGCATAGATGCGGCCAGGAAAACCACGCTTCCGCGGCTGATTTTCAGTCTGGGAATTGCCAATATCGGGCTGGCCAATGCAAAGATGATATGCAGGCATTACCATAATAATATGGAAGAAATGTTAGAGGCCGATGTGGAAGACTTAAGTGCTATCGACGGAGTGGGGGAAGTGATTGCCACCGGTTTTTATGAATATTTCAGGAAAGAAGAAAATAAAAAGCGGTGGGAGAATTTGTTAAAAGAAGTGGAACTGGAAAAAGAGGAAGTGGAAGAAGGAAGCCAGACCTTATCCGGAATGTCCTTTGTGGTAACGGGCAGCTTAAACCACTATGCCAGCCGGAACGAACTGAAAGAAGTGATTGAGAAAAAAGGCGGCAAGGTGACAGGAAGCGTAACCTCAAAAACAGTCTGCCTTATCAATAATGATAATACTTCTTCTTCGTCCAAAAATAAGAAAGCGAAGGAATTGCAGATACCGATTCTAACAGAGGATGAATTCGTGGAGAAGTATTTACAGTAGTTATTAACAGCAAACAGGAGGATGGAACAATGCCGATTAGGACACAGAACAGTTTACCGGCTAAAAGTATATTGGAAAATGAAAATATATTCGTTATGGATGAAAACAGGGCGATTCATCAGGATATCCGCCCGCTGCAGATATGCATTTTAAACCTGATGCCGGTAAAGCAGGACACGGAACTGCAGATTCTGCGCGCTTTATCCAATACGCCGCTCCAGGTGGATGTGACTTTCATGAAAATGAACAGCCACCGTTCTTTGAATACCTCCATGAACCATCTGAATAAATTTTATGATACCTTCGATGAACTGAAAGGCAAAAGGTTTGACGGCCTGATGATTACCGGGGCGCCGGTAGAGCAGATTCCTTTCCAGGAGGTGGATTATTGGGATGAACTATGCGAAATCATGAGGTGGTCCTATAAGAACGTGACCTCCACCCTGCATATTTGCTGGGGGGCACAGGCAGGCCTGTATTATCATTTTGGCTTGGATAAAGTGCTTTTGCCGGAAAAACTGTTCGGCGTCTATGAGCATAAGGTGATGAACCGGAAAATCCCATTGGTGAGGGGGTTTGATGACGATTTCCTGATTCCTCACAGCAGGCATACGGCTGTACCTGCTGCGGCCATTCATGGATGCAAAGAACTGCTTGTGCTGGCGGAATCGGAGGAGGCCGGCGTGCTGCTGTGCATGGCGGAGGATGGAAAACAGATTTTCGTGATGGGCCATCCGGAATATGACCGCATGACATTACATAACGAATATCTGAGGGATAAGGAAAAAGGGCTTCCTATCCAGATACCGAAAAATTATTATCCCGACGATGACCCTACAAATCGTCCAAAGCTGCAATGGCGTTCCCACAGCAATAATTTGTATACCAATTGGCTGAATTATTACGTATACCAGGTGACGGATTATGTGTTGGAGTAAGATGGGCGGAAATGGCGTATTTATGGCATTTTTGCAGTGTTTTTTCGGTTTGAAACATTATGACAATTTTATGTAATTTGTTATATTTTCACGTATTTTAACGGGTAAATGGTGTAGTAATGGTGTAGTACATTAAATCGACTGGAGGAAAAGATAGCCGCCGGTGAAAAGCTTCTGCCTATGGTAATCCATGAGTTTGTTGGAATGAAAAGGAACCATGACAAGAGCCTCTTCCTTTTCACTTTTGTATTTCATCGTTTCAAGACGAGCCTGTTCGTTAGCCCATGCCATGACCCCGTTCCTATCAGTATTGAGACGCTTTGACAATTCAGCCAGAGTACCAAGCTTCCGGATAGTTTTTGAAGTACTTTTTTGATTATTGATGTGTCAAACACCCGTTAGGCTTGAAAAATTTCAGGATTTTGCATATAATATAAATATCAATATGAAAGAGGGTGTTTGCATGAGTGAAAGAGAACAGGCAAAACAGATTATAGATCAGCTTCCTGAGTATAAAATGGGGAATCTGTTGTTATTTCTTAAAGGAATGCAATTTGATGATGATATAGAAGACGATTTATATTGTCAAAAATTATATGAAGACTACTTAAATGATCCCGATCCTGAAAAGGATGAAGGCATAACAATCGAAGAATTGGCAGCAAGGGAAGGCATAGAGTTATGAAATATACAGTAACCATTTTGAAATTAGCCGAGAAATTTATTGTAAAGTTGCCTAAACCTGAAAAAGAAAGAGTATTAAAGGCAATTTATCAGTTACCAGAAGGGAATGATATAAAGGAATTAAGGGGGAAAAAGAATAAAGGATTATATAGGCTTCGTGTGGGGGATTATAGAATCATTTATTCTGTAGATAATGGGAAATTGATTGTCTATGTCGTGGATGCTGGGAACCGGGGAGACATATATAAAAGATATAAATAGGGGGCGATAAAGATTACAGTTAGAGATCAAATAAAAGCTGCTTGTGATGTGGCTGGACTTAGTGCTACTGAGTTGGGAGCAAAAATGGGAATGTCACAACAAACATTTTCAAGTCGTTTGAAAGTTGGAAAATTTTCAAAATCAGAATATGAACAAATGGCAGAGATATTAGGAGCAAAATTTATTTTTCGTTTTGAGTTTCCTGACGGCACAAGAATTTAAAGCATTATTCATTAATTTGAATAGTGCTTTTTGTTTTGGAATATAAACAAAGAAAAATAAGTTAAAAACAAAGAAAAGTGGTTGGAACAAAGAAATATTTGTGATAAGTTTCAAAGTCGGATTGCCACACAGCGACTATAAATAAAATGATAAGTACGGGGAAGCAATTTATCAAGATATATAGAGGGAAGAGAAAACGGAAGATGGTTACAACTTCCTATGGATTCAGACGAGTTACAATCCATCTACAATGACATTGTAGGAAAGAATCAGGAGCACATAATTCTTGATTATGATGCACCTTTTGACATTTCAGAGTACAAAAACATTTTCATGCTCAATGAAACACTGGAAAATATTTCAGATTGTGGGCTTGAAGATGATATGTTGACGGCTCTTTTTAAAGTCAATTCGGATCGTGATGAAGTTATGGAAGCAATAGAAAATGGAAGCAATAGAAAATGGCACTTTTGATATTATCAATGTTGATGAAGTATCATCTGGGTGGAATGCATCACTTGACCGTGAAGAGATTTTCGGAATGGTTTTAAATGAGGAAGGTTACAACAATTTATTTTCTCAGTCCATACCAGAAGAAATGATTGATTATATAGACTTTGCACAAATTTACACTTGTTTATCTGTAAATGATGGATGGCAGCCGGTAGAAGTTGGAGATATAACATATTTAGTGAGATTATAAGAAAGAGAGGATAAAAGACTATGAAGAAAATATTATATTTTGAAGGTGCTTCGTCGTGGAAGAGTTCATACCGGCAGCCTTCTTTCTTTTGGAAAGGGCGGTTGTTAAACTCTTCCAGCTTTACCCTGATCGCGGCATTCAATTCCGCGATTGTGAAGAACTGCCCCTTACGCAGGGCGGCAGTGATCCATGTGGAGATGTTTCCCGCAGTGCCCTCGGCATTGGGCTTATCCTTCGGCGTCCTGACGCGGGCGGGAATGATCGCCGTGCCATAGCGCCCAGCCATCTCGTGGTAAACGGTGTTGATCCTCTGGTCTTTCCAGCCGCCGTTATGGATGACCGCTGTCTTGCAGTTATCCGGCACAAGGATCTTTGCAACACCGCCGAAATACTCATACATGTGGACATGGGCATCAATCCATGACTGCTGTTTCTCATCAGGGAACGCTTCCACATGCCTGCCTGGACGTCAGGGATACAAAAGGAATCATTTTGCATAGTGACCTTGGAAGCCAATATACAAGCCAGGCGTTTGAAGATTGCCTGAGCAGGAAAGAAATCCTGCATTCCTTTAGCCGTAAGGGAAATCCATACGATAATGCCTGCATGGAATCCTTCTATTCTGTACTGAAAAAGGAAGAAATACTTATCAGGATTCAAAGGAAGCCCGCAGAGCAATCTTTGAATACATAGAAGGCTGGTATAACCGAAAAAGAATACACAGTGCGATTGGTTACATAACACCACAGCAGAAGGAGGATGCGGAACTTAAAAAAGCAGCATAATCTTTCGACTTTTTTTGTCCAAAGCATTGACATAGATCCAAATAAGTATTATAAGAAATTTATTGAATATTGTGTTCAGAACAAAAAGTTAGATATGTTGCAGGAAATAAACGGTATTGTTGTGTTGAATACAATCTATTATTAAAATGCGGAGAGAAAAATGATTATAAAGGATGAAGAAAAATGCCCATGCTGTTCTGGGAAATTATTTAAAAATTGTTGTAAGCCATACATAGGCAGTTCGCATGAAGACTATGAAGCGGCGTTGGAAAATTATGAATATATAAATGCATATAATATTGAAATAGCCAGATTGACAGATTATCTGACTAAGATCTATGCGCATACAATTCCGTTGTTAAATGATGAAAATCCAATTGGAGTATTTTTGTTTGAATTGGACATAAAAGCTGTAGAAGAATTTATGGAAAATATATTTTATGTCTTAAGCAATAAGAAAATAGAAGATAATTTGGAAAAAAGATTTTGGGCTATAAGTAAAGTAATACAAAATGAAAGATGGGAAAGTTTATTCCAGTTTTACACAATATTATATTGTAATCTGTTTGAAAAACAAAACAAAAACCAATATATAAATGAAATAGAGATAAGTACAAAAACTGATAAAAGATTATTGCAAGTAATTTTTTCTGCTTTGGATTACCAACATGGTATTGGAAAAAAGTTAGAGATTGGGAATTTGATTATTCAAAAGTCAGATTCAAAATTTGAGCAGTTACAGTATCAGTTTTCGATTGCAATAGAATATTATATTGCTAATGATAAAGAGAGCGGAAAAAAATATGCAGATCTGGTAATTGTAGAATTAGAAAATTATGATATAGATAAAGCGAATATATATGAATTAAATAAAACAGCAGAGATCTATGAGTTTTATGCAGGACTATTCGACAGTAGAGACTATTATTCAAATGCTGTGGAGTTATATGTTAAATGTGAGAACTCAGGGATGTTAAACAATAGTGGGTACTCTATGGTGTATAATAGCATGGCTTATTTATATTTAAAGCAGCAGAGGTTTGACACAGCTATTGAATATTTTAATAAAGGATATGAATTTGAAAAAAATAACTTTTCCCTTATACATCTGGCTGAAACATATTTATATACAAAAATGCCGGAAAAGGCAGAGGAGTATTTAAGGTGTATAGAACCCGGAAGTTTGGGAACGGATGTGGTTGACTATTATATCGTGAAGGCAAAATTATATATTTTTGTGGATAATAAGGAAGAAATAAAACGATTGATTAGTGAAATGAAGAACATAGATTTAAGTAGAATTCCTCTTTTTAATGATATTTTTAATAGATTGATAAATGAATTACAAAAAAAGCGAGATGCAGAAAGATCTTTTATAGATAAAATGCAAAATATTTGCAAATATTTGATTTTACAACCTAATATTGGTGGTATAGGAATAGACGTTGGTAAAATATTGGATGATTTAGATAAAGAATAATATTTTTACAAATACATCTGCGGATGGCGGATTATATTTTATGAACGAGTGGCAAAGGTAACAAAAAGATTATATTGAATCGGAAATCTGTACATTACGACAAAAAGTATGGTAAATAATGCGGTTTATATTGAATTATGGATGTAAGATGGGTATAATGAAACTTAGGAATAAAGGATAATACTTAATTAACCAACAAAGAGGAACAATATGAATACAGATGCGAAAATATTCTATGATATGATTGTAAGCACAGATAAAAGAAATAGCTTTATTAATAATTTCAATTTAAAATGGAAAGAATATTTAAATAGCTTTGATTTGCCTTATGGGAAAAGTCAACAATTAGCCATCGGAAATCGATTGCGTCCAATTCTTTGCTGCTGGGGTTATATGCACACATATGATGCAATGGAAATAGAATCTTTTAATTATATTGCTTCTGTCGCTGTTAGTTTAGAAGCAATACATAAAGCATCGGTAATTATCGATGATGTCATTGACGGAGATAATAAGAGACGAGGGGTCGATTGTTTTCACATTGAATATAGCGAAAGAGAGGCTACTTTTTTTGCTGTCTGCTTATTATCTGGTGCTATTAAAAACATTAATGAAATATTGAGCAAGGTCGTATCTAATCAAATAATAATAAAAAAATCAATTAGTTTGCTTTGTGATACAATAACCAATATGTGTATAGGTGCCATCAATGAGATTCAAATAGGGATTGATGACAGGTGCAATATAAATAAAATCAATCAAATTATAAACTCTGAAACTGTAGCACTACTAAAAAATAGTTTCTTAATAGGATATATGTCTTCCGATAAATATGACGAGGCATTATTAAACGCATTTACCAATATTGGCATGAAATGTGGATATATCTTTCAGGTAATGAATGATTTAGAACCATTTTGTAATCCGCAATATATTTTGTCTCACAAAGGAAACCTTAATTCGGATTGCCTACGTTCAAGAAAAAATATTGTAATACCTTACCTTTTTTCAAATTCTACAAAAAAAGATCAGGTATTGCTAAAATCGTTAATGAATACAGAAGGAAATTATTCCACTTTGAAAGATTTATTTGATAAATATCATATTCGAGATATAATTTTTTCTGATATTAACGATTTAAGAGTGGCGATATACAATACAATAGACAGTATTCCATCAGATGCTACTAATCCTGATTGGCTGGAAGTTTTTCCAATATTTGTTGACAATTTGATTGAATATTGCATTTCCGTGTTAGATGGTACTCCCCAAAAGTGGTAACTTTAATAGTTCAAATAATTTTGCTAAATTTAAAATAAAACTAACGCTTGTCGCTATTAAAGGATAAAAATTGCGTTTGGGAAATAATCTAATTTCAAATTTTAAAACAGTATTTTGCATCTGATAGTAGGACCATATTGATGTTACATCATTTGTCGGATTAATATTAAGCAATAATAATTGCTGCGATGCTTTTTTGCTTAAATTTGTCGCCAACATTACATATAGCCTTTTTAACAGTATCCAAAAAACCGGAAATGCTATAATAATAAATACAAAGATTACTATCCAAGTAGACCAAAAATCAAAAGACAAATTTAAATTAATATTGCCATTTGAATCAATAATCTCAATATTGTCTGGCATTAACATGATATATTCTGCCGTGAAGAGAATGCCTACTGTAAAAAACGAAAATTGAGTTCTTTTATATATATCTGTTAACCTTTTTATCCAATCTGGTATTTCCAATAAATCGTTAGGATACACAAACGGTAGGTCATTATAATCCATGCGAGCTAAGGTGTATATTGTTTTTGTTGATAAGATCAACTGCCAATAACACACTAATGCTATATAAAATGCTGAAGCTGCCATAAAAAGAGCATAAAATCCAGTGGCTGAAATAGGAATATAATTTAATTTGAACACTTTATTTGAAAATGATAATACAGGTATTATTGGCAAAATTATATTTAGAGCGGATACCCTTTTTTCATTTAGTTTACCTAAACATTCACTGATATAAGGGCAAATACCAAGCATGAGATTTCTTGTGTCTGATACAGTTTCATGCAAATATTGGAGCATATAAAGACCGATAAGAGAAATAATTGTTAAATCAATTTGATGAATCAGGGAATGCTCAAAGTCTTCTCTTAAGGCGATTAGTCTTCCAATAAGAAAAAATATTAAATACGCTAAAACAATATAACGAAATTTAACTGTATATATTTTAAGTAGTACTTTTTCGCACAACTTACATACCAATTTATGTACATTGGTAAGGACTTTTTTAACCATTATAAAAAAAGCATATAAAGTATTTTTAATTGATAATGAAATGTATATCACGAAACGAAGTATACATTTCATAAGCCTTATGATTAACATGATTTATTTTCCAATTCTAGTTAATTAAGTATTATCCTTTATTCATGTCCATCAGATTCCGGGGATGTTTATGGACTAAAATATCTTTCTGTTTCGCATTAGATACATGTGTATAAATTTCAGTTGTACTTATTGAACTATGCCCAAGCATTTTTTGTATGTATCTGATATCCACATCTTGTTCCAAAAGAAGAGTGGCAAAAGAATGCCGGAACATATGTGGGGTAATGTGCTGGCTGATACCAGCAAGCTCTGCATAGTGATTGATCATGACGCGAACAGATTGATCTGATAGCTTATTCTTTAATCTATTTACGAAAAAGTAACCACAGATTTCAATATCTCTTTTGAAAGTCTCTTGATACAAAACCAGAGCAGCAATAACCTCCTGATTGCCAAGCTGTATCATTCTTTCTTTGGATCCCTTTCCATAAATCAAAATATTATTGCTCTCAAGGTCTATGTCTGATGGTTTCAATGAACATAATTCAGATATTCGCATTCCAGTAGCAAATAGTAATTCGATAACAGCAATATCCCTTATACAGCAATGAAGCTGATATTCTGATTCAGCCAGTTCTTTTCGTACATAAAGTGTAGAAAGAAATGTTTGAATGGAATGAAAGGGAATTGTTTTAGGGAGAAGTTTGGCTTCTCGGAAACGGATGTCTATTAGGGAGAAAGGGTTTTCAGTCAGTAATTCTTTGTATTCCATATGGTGAAAGAAGGCTGTTAAACTTGCAATCTTGCGCTTGACAGTTTTGGGTTTATACTGCTTATGCAGGCTGGTGATGAAATCATCTACAGCATTCTTGGTAAAGCAGTCAGGCAGGTCAATACAAAAGGTTTCAAATTGTCTCAGATCAATCCTATAAGCCTTCAGGGTTTTGGAATCTAATCTCTTTCGGTATTCACAGTATTCTATATATTCTGCAATATGGTCGTTTAAATGTTCATAAATGAGCCCTCTCTTTAGTTTTTGGTAGTGTCAAATTTATATACCCCAAATCGACTCACCCTCAGTAAATTCAATGGTTACAGAGGTTATTAGCCTTTACCTCCCCTTTCTTTGGCTTGGGCGACCAAAATTTTACGTCGGGGACCCTGTCAAGGCCGGGCTGAAAGCCCGTTAAATTCAGCCTTGACGGGGTTTCCGTAAGTAAAATATAATCGGCCTCAGTCAAGGAAAGGGGTTCGATTTTTTCATAATCCGTTTGACACTACCTAGTTTTTTAATCATTATGATATTATGTCTGGGGATTGTCTATTGAGCATAAAAAAATAGTGCATTTTAAGATGTCTACCTTGTTCGTTTACATAGCTGAAGCAATGGCTTAAGTATCCAGCACAATTTTTTGTGCGGGGATAGTATACGGATATAATCGGAATGCATCTCAATATTTAGTTTAATGGACGGCGAGAATTGTTTTTATGGAAAAACGGACAATTATGTGATAGTATATAGATGCAAAGATAAAAACACAACGCAAGATCTACATAAGCTGCTTATTAATTTGAAACGGTTATAATAATCACTTGAGAAATTATTGTTTTTTCCAAAAGTAATGTATAATCTCTAAAATTTGAGGTGTTAGGCTATGAATATAAGTGGGATAGTATCGCAATATGGTTTTCTCTTTCAGAGAAAGGTGTTTGTGTTGTATGTATTGGAAAACATGAATGTTAAGCAAAGATTCTGCTTTGAAGGAAAAGATGATGTTGAAGTGGCAATGGACGATAGGATTTGTGAACTTGATAAAAGTTCAAGCAACTGTGTGCAGGTAAAAAGTGGAATTGTAGATAAAACTTGTTTTAATAAAGTCCTTGGGAATTGGCTGCTGTTAGATAGTTTTGATAAGGATACATATACACTTTTTGTAGAAAACAAGTTGGGATTTGAATGGTCAAGAGAGGATATAATTAAAGAATTTAATGCCTTTGTCGAAAAGGGTAAAAGTAATAAAAAAACATCAATAGCAAAAAAAGTGTATGAAAAATATAAAGATGATATAGAAAATAATGAATCAAAACAATTAATAACAGATGCATATATAATATTAGATAAGATTAATTTGGATCTATGTTCTATTAAGGAGTTAGATATTAGGTTAGAAAAGATTTTTTTTGATAATCATTGTCAGGACATTATTGAATATGAGATGGCAAAGAAAAAAAGGTTGGAAAAGCTGATTTATTATATTGACAAACAAATAGATGAGTCTATAAAAGAAAAAGAGGCATATTCATTAATTTTTGCGGAACTTATGAGATTGATAATTTTGGTTTGCGATGAAATTAGCGATCATTCATATAAAGTGGATGTTGCATCGTTAAAAACGGCTTTTATTGAAAAAGCAAATAAGATTGTTGAGGAAAAAAGAGACAGAGAGGTAAGACAATTATTTTTAGTCAATACTAAGGAGGCATTTGTTGTCAATGGCATAGTTCAGGAATTGTTTTATAAAGATTTTCGGGAAATTTTTGCAGAAAAAAGAGGGATTGATATATCTAATTTAGAAGAGTTCGCAAAAGCAAATTATGATAATGCAAAGTATGAAATTGAGGAGGATTCCACCCCGAAAGAGCTATATAATGTGACAATATCAAAACCTATAGATAGCAATTTTTTACCCGCAGGGCCAATGTACAAGAATGGGTGTTACATTTATTTGACTGGAGATAAAATTGCTCAGGAAAAGCAGATAACATGGGGGGATGAAAGTGAAAATAAATGAAATAATTAAAGAAGCCGAGTATGCAGATATTGTACTGTCACTTCTTTCTAAACCATACCAAATATCGTCTGTCACAAAGATCATTTTTTTCGCTTTTTGTATAAACCATGAGGATAACTTAGTCTCTTATAGAAATAGAACTAAGGATTTTGTAGATGTGTTTTTTGAGAATATATCATTAAAATTGGCGACAGATTATAAAGATATTGGGAAAATAGTGAATATTCTTGACATGCTTGTTAAAACACAAAAGATTAATATTATTGGAGATTATATAGAAATCAAAGAAGAAATAAAACACAATTTTGAAAATAGTTTTATTAGGATGTGTGCTAATAAGACTCCTAATCCTGTTTTGGAATTAAATAAACTAGATGCAAAGGCAGTAATTGAAGAGGTAATTCGTTATGTTTAAAATAGAAAGTATTAAGTTTAATCATGGAGATGATTCTCAAGAGTATAAATTTTCGATACATAGTTTTGTTTATGGGAAAAATACTCGTGGAAAAACTGCTTTGACAATTGCAATTGATTATATATTAGGAAGCAGTGATAGGCTTGTCTATCAAGGGCTTGATAATATTGATAGTATAGAAGCACTTTTAAAAAATGAGAACACAAGTTTATGGATAAAAAGGACGATAAACGAGGGAGAGTATTTTTATCGGAGAACGGTAGAAAGTGAATATTCAGAAGTCAGTGCAGAGACATATAAAGATAACATTTGCTTGATCCTGACACAGTTAAGTAATAACCGATATTTGGAAATATATAATAAAGTATTTGATGAACGTCCTTCTTTTAGATCATTTAATTTCTTAAATTACATTGAAGAAAAAGGACTTGGAGATTTAAGTACAGTTTTTACTAAAGCAAAAGAATTAAAGCATAACATTCGTATAAGGAACATTATGAATTTTTTCTTTAATTTTGAGAATATAGAGCAGATTTATGAGAAGGAAATATTGTTGGAGTCTAAAAGTAAAGAACTGGAAAAAATGTCTGCAAATTATCAAGAGTATACCAGAAGTCAGGTACAACAGGAAAAACTTTTTAGAGAACTGCATTTAAATTATACAGGAAAGTACAAATTAGATTATAAAACATTTTGTGATTTTAGGAATTCATATGTAAGAAAAGCAAAATCTACTTCTAAAGATTTAGTATACTTAACAAAAGCATCTTTTTCGCTTGCTGAAGAGATTAAACTGTATGGTTTTATGAAAAATCAATCTGTTAATATGATTAGTAGAAAAGAACGGATAAAAAGGCTTTTATCAATTTTGAACTCAATTGTTGATGATAATCCGGATTATTATGAGTATATTCAATTTATTAAGGAAACGATTGAAAAACTGGACGAGGAAAATGTAATTTTATCACTGACTGATTACAATAAGGCAATTAAGGATATTGAAAGTGAAAAGAAGAAGATAGATTGTCAAATTGATGTTTTAAAAGCATCTTCTGCTGAGATTTCATATGAAGAGGCAATGAAAAAAGTGGGATTATTAGAACATATTTTTAAAGTTCTGCAAGAAGAGGTGGATGTTGCAAAATATGATTCTCTTTCCCAAGAAGTTGAAGATTTGAAGAAAAAAATAAAAGAACTGAAATCTTCCTATAATCAGAAAAAAATTGATAATTTTAATAAGCGATTATCGGAAATATATCTTCAAAGTGATTTAGAAATTCAGCATATACAAGATGATGTGCAGGAAGAAGGGTTCGCATTAGAATTTGACCCGTTCAGATTGTGCTTATCAGCGAAACATAAAAAGGGTGATAATATTGTTAATTTTATGCCCGGAAGCATGGCTCGACAGACTCATATTCAGATGTTAGTATATCTGACGATGTTTGAATATTTAAGTAATAATTTTAAAGGGTTTATTTATATGCCAGTGTTGATTATAGATTCGGCTAATCAGCCTATGGGTGTTGATAGTTTTGAAAAAGTTTATCCAGTACTTGTTGATATGGCAGAAGAGATTGGAATTCAGACAATATTTTTGTCTAAAGATAAAATAACTGGACTTGATCCAAAAGATGTGATTGATATTTCAGAGGGATTAAATAGGTTTCATAGAGCATAAAATAATCAAAAAATTAAGATATAGAAAATAATGAAGAATGAATTCTATACTGAACGATACTACTATGTTCTTGCAGGAGGCTGTAAAAAATCTTGTGTCTACAGGTAAAAAATCTTTGTTGATATGAGTCAGATATGTAAAAATTTGTTGTCGAACAGAACTGATTTTATGTTATTGATTTCTTTTCTGATAATAGTATTACCCGTTTATCTGTTCCTATACACATATATCAGATTTTTTGCACACTAATCGGGCATCAGCAGAAAGGAAATATTATGTGGGCGCTGCCCACACCCGGCCTCTGGAATAAGGCTGGATATTTCTGGCAATACTGCTAATGCCGATGGAATAAGGCCGGGACATTTCTTGATAGGATATGCTGTCCCAGCTTTTTCTTTTTAAAGGTACTGGGTGACCCTGTCCCCATAAAGAACAATCATCTGGTTAAGCACCTGGTTCCAATTCCGGTATCGCTGTGTCCACTTTTTGATTACGTTCCCGCTAGCAAGATATAGCATTTTTTCTAAGGAGCTGTCGCTTGGGAATACGCTTTTTGCCTCGGTTACTTTCCGATACTGGCGGTTGAGTCCTTCTATGATGTTTGTAGTATACATGATGCGCCGGATATCATCGGAAAACTGGAAGAAGGAACTGACATCCTCCCAGTTATTTTCCCAGTTACTGACCGCATAGGGGTATTTCTTTCCCCATTTTTCCTTGATCTTTTCCAGCTCAGACAGTGCAGATGGCTCATTTGGAGAATGATACACGGCTTTAAAGTCAGAAGAAAACTTCTTCAGATCACTGTAATTGACATATTTGAAAGAATTGCGCAGCATATGGATAACACAGCGCTGTATCTGGGCTTGTGGATATACTGCCGCTATAGCTTCCTTAAATCCTGCAAGTCCGTCCACGCAGAAGAACAGCACATCCTCTACACCGCGGTTTTTCAGGTCATTTAACATCCCCAGCCAGAATTTACTGGTCTCGTTGGCGCCCACTGTGATACTCAGGATATCTTTATAGCCGTCTGCTGTGATGCCAAGGACAATGTAAGCGGCACGGCTGAGGATGCGTCCGTCTTCCCTGACCTTGTAATGGATACAGTCCATGAATACAAACGGATAGACCGCATTTAACAGGCGTGACTGCCATTCTTTGATTTCCGGCAGGATTCTGTCAGTTATCTTACTGACCATTTCGGCGGACAGTTCCATCCCGTAAAGCTCCTGTATCTGGTCATGGATATCCCTTGTACTCATACCCCTTGCATAAAGGGAGACCACTTTTTCTTCAATGCCGGAAATATCCCTCTGGTATTTAGGGATAAGCTTTGGCTCGAATTCCCCTTCACGGTCTCTTGGGACATCGATCTGGAATTCCCCATACTGGCTCTTGAGGGTTTTGGGAGAATGCCCGTTACGTTTGTTGGATGTGGGGGCATCACCTTTCTGTTTTTTTTCGTAGCCAAGGGATGCATCCAGTTCCGCCTCCATAAGTTCCTGAAGGATATCTTTGAAGCTGTCCTTTAGCAGGCTGTAAACATCAGCCACGCTGTTAAGGTTGTTATCTGCAATAATCTGTCGTATTTGTTGTTTTGTTGCTGGCATAAAAATACTCCTTTTCGATAAGAATTGTCATATCTGATTCTTACCAAAAAAGAGGTATTCTTTTCCAAAGACACAAACTATTTTACACTACCGGAATACTCCAATCGTAAGAGAAAAACCAAGCGTGAAGAATTCCTTGATGCCATGGAAGAAATCATCCCCTGGAAATACTGGGTGAATATGACCCGCCCCTACTATTTCAATAACCAACGTGGGCGCAGGCCTATCGGTATTGAAACCATGCCCCGCATGTACCTTATGCAGATCTGGTTTAATCTGTCTGATGAAGGAATCGGGGATTCCATTTATGACAGTTACGCTATGCGCTCTTTTATGCACATTGATTTCAATGAACAACAGGTGCCGGGTGCGACCACCCTGCTTAAGTTCCGGCATATGTTTGAAGCAAACAAACTTGGCGAGAAAATTTTTGCTGATGTAAACAGCCACCTCGACAAAGCAGGACTCATGATGCACGGGGGTACTATTGTTGATGCCAGCCTTATAGCAGTACCAAAATCCACTAAAAATCAGGACGGCAGACGTGATCCTGAAATGCATCAGACAAAAAAGGGCAATGAATGGTACTTCGGAATGAAGGTACATGTGGGTGCTGATGCAGGAAGCGGATATGCCCATACAATAACCGGTACGCCGGCAAATATGCATGATGTATCCGAAACCACTAATCCCATCAGAGAAGATGACGAGGTAGTATATGGCAACTCGGGGTATCTGGGGTCTGCCAGCCAGCCTGCGATTAAGGACGATGAAAAGGAATCCGGGATTGGGTTCCGGGTAAATAAGCGTCCTTCCAGCCTCAAAATGGCAGATAATTTCAAAGGTTATAACTGGGACAAAAAAATGGAACATGAAAAGCCCGCAGTAGGGTGTAAGGTTGAGCATCCGTTTCTCATTGTAAAGAGACAAATGGGATACGCAAAAGTAGCATACCGTGGACCCGCCAAAAATATGAACCGGTTCCATATTTTGTTTGCCAGTGCAAATCTGATAATGTGCAGCAGGGCCGGAAGAACAAAAGATTTTGCTGGGTGCATGGTATAACTGCGCCCATTTTGAGGGATCAGCCTCAGAAACAGATAAAAAGCAGGGGGATATAGCATCAGTACAGGGTAAATCTCTCCTTGAATTTTCAAAAACCTGACAAACTGGGATAATGCTGGGAATAAAGTCAATTAATCAGCGTTTCCTTAGAGAAATTATAAAGGAACAGTCATGTCCATTTGTTTTATATGTTGGGAAAAAACAATTGATAAAAAGAAAACTATTTGAACAATATATAAATAAAATTAGGGAAATATAATTTAATTGAAAAAAAAGTCTTAGTATAGTAATATACAACTATATTAAGGCTCTTTTCTTACAGAAAGGAGTTAGGCTTATGGGTAAAGATTTAAAAGGAAAGGAATTGGGGGTTGGATTAAGTCAAAGGAAAGATGGACTATATCAAGCGAGGTATCTCGACAGATGGGGCAAAAGAAAAACTATATATGGTAAGAAGTTAAGAGAACTGCGGAAAGAACTTGCGGAGGCGGTTGCTGGAAACGAAAATTTTTTAAGCATAAGGGATGAAATTACTCTTGACAAATGGTTTGATTGTTGGATGGAGATTTACTAGGAGAAAAGCATAAGATCTAATACCAAGAGGGAATATACGCATATATATAAGAAGAATATTTCTCCCTACATAGGCAGCCGATTTATCAATTCTCTTGTGAAGTCGTATATTCAGCGGTTGGTTGACCAGGCAAGTGATAATGGCTATGGTTATGAGCGACAAAACAAAATCAAAGTAATTTTAAGAGATATGATGCAGAGGGCAGTTGAAGACAATCTGGTTATTAATAATCCTGTCACTGGAATAAAACTTAGATCTGATAAGGAAATCAAAGCAAAATCGCTGACGCTGGAGGAACAAAATGTATTTTTCGAGTATTGCCGAAACACGTTTTATGACAACCTTTTTAATGTGGCGGTGAATACAGGGCTGCGCCCAGGCGAACTTTTTGCCCTGCTGATTTCCGATATAGACCTCGAAGACGGATTTATTGATGTGAATAAAACTCTCGTCTACCAGAAGTATCTGATGGATGAAAGGAAGGAGTTTCATGTTGAGCCACCGAAAACGAAGCAGAGTTACAGGAAGGTGCCAATCAACAGCATTTGCAGGATATACTTGGAAAAACAGATGCTATTAAAAACGGTTGTTTCCCAAAAAAGGCCGAAACAGCAGAATGAATATCTGTTCGTGACAAAATTCAACACACCGCTTAATTCTGTCATTTATTCAGATGCAATAAAAGCGGTAATAAGGCAGATAAACCTTACAAGGCCATTTGACGACCAGTTTGAGGTATTCAGCGGTCATACGTTCAGGCACACATTTGCAACAAGATGTTTTGAAAATGGCGTTGGCACAAAAGTGGTGCAGAACTATTTAGGGCATGCAAGTCTTAAGATGACAATGGATTTATACACACATGTCACAAAGGAAAAATCATCAATGGACATTGAAAAAATTGTCCCACAAAACAAAAATAAGGTTGTGGATATAAGGCGTAGGATGGTGTAGTTGGTGTAGTAATGGTGTAAACACAAAAATATAACCTCGTAAAACCAAGGGTTTTAAGACTTTTTATGTTACAATTGGCTGAATTATGACGTATACCAGGTGACGGATTATGTGTTGGAGTAGCTGTTGAGGAAGTCTCCCACAAATTGTAACGCACATCGAATGGAAAGCAGTTTTTTATATAAGAATGGACTGAAACGGAGAAATTATGAAACTGAAAAATATATTGATTGTTGTAAAGGATATTCAAAAATCAAAAGAATTTTACCACGGTTTATTTGGCCTGGATCTGGTATTGGATAATGAAGGAAATATGATTTTGACAGAAGGCCTGGTGCTTCAGGACGAAAAAATCTGGAAGAATTTCCTTGGAAAAGATATCATTCCGGAAAATAATTCCTGTGAACTGTATTTCGAAGAACGGGATATTGAGGCATTTGTCCAAAAACTGGAAAAGCTGTATCCTGAAACGAAATATGCTAACAGGCTGATGACACATAGCTGGGGGCAGAAGGTCATACGCTTTTATGATTTGGACGGCAATTTGATTGAGGTAGGAACACCGATGGGGATAGGAGGGTAAAGAGGAAGGGAATGTTTGTTTTGTTCGCACAATGAGCCTGGCGATGTGAATTAATTCAATTTTTAGCTGGCTCATATGTGCGACTTGTTCCAGGCTATATCCAACTACATGATATTTTCCCTTTATATGTTAACGCTTTATTCCCGCGGGCAACGAGCCAAGTGGCTGCTTGCAGCGGGGTCTTTGATTTTGAGTGCCTCTTCCAGATATTCCCCATAACCATGGACAATAGTTCCAGTATTGAGCATAACAGCCTCAAACACAGGGACGGAACTGAAATCCATCACATGATGCAGATTGGTTGTCAAATCTTTTTTACGTCCCAGTTGCAAATTACCACTATGATTCCGGAAAAAGCCGGGATTGAGGTGTGGCTGGCTAAGTTTGTGTCTGTATTGCATCCTCAAACTTGATATGTGCGGAAAGATAGTGCAAAAATACCGAAAGGGGGATTTACGGCAAACTCAGGACAGTGGAGCACTGGAAAACGAAAGTCCTCAAAAAGGAAATCAGTGCGGATATGATTCCGTTTCCTAAAGCAGTAAAAAAGGAAGAGCCGAAAATTGCCATGCCTGAACATAAAAAAGAGAAGGAAAATATAGTAAAGGCACGGATGGTGATGGACAACAGGCTTTCGTCATATCCTGCGAACAGGAGGGAAAGGGGTCTGGCCAGGGTTTGGCCTGCAACGAGCATCAGCAGGGAGAAAATACCGATTAGGAAAAGGCTTTTTTTCAATAATCCTTTGAGCTCCCCGTGGTTGCCTGCACCGTGATGATAACTGATAATGGGCGCTGTACCAACAGAATATCCGATGAATACGGCCTGGAATACCAGATTGACATACATTAATACGCCATATGCGGCAACTCCATTTTCACCGGCATATTTCATCAACTGTATGTTGTGGAGCATGCTGACCACGGACATGGAAATATTGCTCATCAGTTCGGAAGAGCCGTTGGTGCATGTTTTGATTAGGGCGGATGCGTCAAAGCGGCATTTTACAAGCCGCAGCAGGCTTGTGTTTTTCCGCCCAAAGTAGCATAGGGGATGAAAATAATTCGTTGGCTTTTTTCTGATTTCCTGTGCCCATGGTGATGGCGATTAAAGCACCGCCCCCTGTGCCGAACATAAAACCGGCACAGCCTAATATCATTAAAAAGGGCATTATAAAGTTGACGGCGGCAAAGGGTGTCTTGCCCACAAAATTGGATACGAAAAACCCATCCACCACGCCGTAAATAGAGGTGAACACAAGCATGATGATGGATGGAAAGGTAAAACGCAAAAGGCGTTTGTAGTTAAAGTGATCCGATAATTGTATTGCTTTTTTCATAATAATCCCCATGCATATAATCTAATAATCATGACATTTCCACAACCTGCAAACTTTGGGCCGCAGGCATAAATTTGATTTCCTTAACTTTAGTACTGGAAGTTAAATGCTGGCAATGCTTTTTGACTTTTCCCGGAGGGCAAGCAAAAAAGTCTCGGTCAATTCCAGATATTTCTGTACATCTTCCTGGGGCCAGGAAGCGAAGATATCATTTTCGGCCTGAAGAATCTTCTGGGCAGTCCGCCCGGCCAGTGTTTCCCCACTTTTTGTTAAACATACTTTTTTGTTTTTGCCTCCTGCTAATTCCAGATAGATAATTCCTTCCGCTTCCAGTTTGCGGAGGGCAGAATTGACAGTCTGCTTGCTGAGCCCGGAATATTTGCAGATATCCTGCAGCAGGCAGCTGGTGCCATTGTCACAAATAGTGTATAGGATTTTCATGGCACTGTCGGACAGCCCTAACTTTAGGGATATTTCGTGGTATACGGCATCTGTTTCACCGAATAAATAGTTGTATCGTTTTAGTGCGGGTGATATGTGATTTTCCATCGGAGACCTCCTGTATAAAATAGTACGAAATCATACTTAATGTAGTATAGTATGATTTCGTACCAATGTCAATAGGATTTAGGAAGAAATCAGATCATACGGAGCATTATGATATCCTAGAATAAAAACGGCAATGCACGTAACAGTTCAGCCCAGGACTTTGCACTTGCTGCAAAGTAGGACTTTTAAAAAAGTCCGTACAAGCACGTTAATTTAGCCAAGAAAGAATCTGCCCCTCGCTGAAGGCGATTTGGAATGGGCAGATTCCGTAACAGGGAAGCCGAAGGCTGAACTGTTACCAATGCCCGGCAGTCCAGCGAAAAATATCTTGACAATCTACTATAAGCAGTGATAAATTATGATTAAGCGAATAAAAGGGAGTAGCAAAACACTTTAGTAAATGAAACGCTTTGGAAAGTGACAGATTTTAAAGGCGAAGCATTTTGCCAAAGTGCATTTGAAATCGTCAGAACGATGCGTACATGTGCATCCGTATCAAATGAGATTGCAAGACTTTTATTATGGCAGCAGTCATAGTAGGAGTCTTTTTTATATAATAGGAAATTAAGCCACAGCGTTGTAAGCCGCCGGGCTGATTCTTTTTTAACTTATTTGATAAGCCTTTCTGCTATCTGTTGCTGGAAACGCTGAAGCTTTGGAAGCTGGGAACTGTAGTTGTCAGGCTGGATTTGATAATAAAATATTTTGAGCCTGAAAAATGGATGTGCGTATGGAGGTAAGATTGAGATTTAAAAATTTTCAATCTCATAAATCCGCGCAGAAATGGGGTAAAGGATGAGCACTAATTACTTGATGGAAAAAGAGGTACAGGAAGCTATTTCGGCAGGGGAAAGGGCCTTATCCTGCTTGCAGGAAGCGGCAAAAGAACTGGCGAAGGCCAGAAACTGGGGAATGGTGGATATTTTTGGCGGAGGTCTTTTGATCAGTATTATTAAACACGCTAAGATAAACAATGCATCTTCCCGTATGGATGCCGCCAGAAACGCCCTCCGTGTTTTCGAAAAAGAACTGAAAGATGTTGTCATGTATCAGGAACTTCATATGGAAATTGGGGATTTTCTCACATTTGCGGATTTTTTCTTCGATAATTTCCTGGTGGATTTCATGGTGCAGTCGAAAATAACGGAAGCGGCCAGACAAGTGGATCAGGCAATTGGGAAGGTGGAACAGCTGCTGCTGCAGCTGCGTAATATAGGATGGTAGAATAGAGGGGAACAGGAGTCGGAACGTCATATTCCCGGACGGCAAATTGCGCTGGGGGATATGAAAAACTGTGACAGTTCAGGATACGAATGTGTAGATGTGACAAAAAATCCGAAAGGCTGAACTGATGCAAAAAATGGAATAGGAGGATTGGAATATGTGGACAATAATATTTGTACTTTTAATGATTGCGATATTTGGAAGGATTTTAGCCTGGGGGATTAAAGCGGCCTGGGGGCTTACGAAAATAGTGCTTGTGGTGGTATTCTTTCCGTTAATTCTAATAGTATTTGCGCTGAGCGGGCTGATTTTTGTGGCACTGCCGATTCTGCTGATTGTTGGCATTGTAGTGTTAGCGAAGATTGTGTCGGGGACATTGCTGCATTAAAAGGGCGGTTTGGCTTTAAGGAGGAAACTCTTATGTTCACCAAAAGGCAGTACCAGATTCTGGCAGTGCTGTCAGGAACCGATTCATGGATATCCAGCCTGGCTTTGTCGGAAGCGATAGGGATTGGCAAGAGGACCATACAGACGGAAATCAGGAAAATAAATGAGGAAATCTGCCGCAGGAAGCTGCCGGAGGATGTGAGGATTCGTTCCAATAACCGGAAGGGGTATTTCCTGGCTGATCCGGCTGGGGTTTTGAGGGAAATCCTTTACCGGGAGACGCAGATGGATAACAGTGAGGATGATAAGCTGGTGCATTCCCGGCGGATTCTGGCACTTTTGCTTTTTGAAAAGGACTATATTCATATCGGCGACATTGCAAATCGCCTGTATTTTTCCAAATCAACGGTGAATTCTGACTTGGTACAGATAAAGAGGATTATAAACCGTACCAAAGGAGCGGAACTGGAGGTTTCCATGAGTAAAGGGATTCGCCTGGTGGCGTCTGAGGACATGAAACGTTTTATGTGTATGAAAGCCAGGCTGGAGGACAGGCGTTTGCTGATGGAGCAGGAAGAACTGAAGTGGGCTTTTCGAAAAATAGAAGTAATAGGAAAAAGGGTTGGGGAAATTTTTGTCCGTAATCAATATATCGTCAGCGGGGATGTATGCCTTGATTTTGTGAAATTCTTGGTCATCGGTGTGGCGCGTTCCAGGATGGGATTTGTGGCCAGTATGCCGGAATGCATTATGGAAATTTCGGAGATAGCCGAAGAAATAGAGGTTGTTATCCGGGAAGAGATGGATTATGAACTGACAGAGGCGGAACTGCAGTATACGGAAGGGAGAATCCGGGAGTTGAATCTGCTGCAGAAGGCCTTGAATGTAGAAAAAAGTGTGAATGATGGCATTGGCCGGTTTGAACGGATGGTATTGGAAGAAATTGGCCTTGATCTACAGCTGGAGGAGAGGTGGAAAACGGCGGCGGGAAATCATATGGAGCGAATGATTTTGCGGTTGGAAAGCGGGAGGACGAATGTGGGGAATTATACCAAAGAACTTTCGCGCAGCTATCCGCTGGAACTGCATTTGTTAAGAGTCTGCCTGTGTGCGGCTTTCGATTTGGATATTCCCGATGCAGAACTGGGATATATGATACCCTATCTGGCGGAAGTAATCGGCAGGCGGAGGGAAAAGCCGCAGATTCTCCTGGTCAGCGATAGCTGCGCCAGTGTGATTTTTCATTTGATAAGCAGGATAAAAAACGGGTTGGGTGACAGAATCGGTGAGATATGCACCGTTCCAAGGTATGTATATGAGAGAAAGAGAGAAGAGTATTGGAAGCCTAACCAGCTGTGCCTGACTACAGAGCACGACCAGCTTTTGGCAGAGACAGGCTTTTTTTATATTAATCCCTTTGCGGAACAGAACCTGATTCGTGAGTTATCCAAAAAGGCGGAAGAAGCGTGCCGGGATAGGGAAAAGGAACGTGAAAAAGTACTGCAAGGCTGTTGTATGGTGGAAAATAAGGTATACTTGTTGGATACCAAAGAAGAAAGCCCGGAAAGTTTGCTGGAACTGTGCGGGGTTTCCTTGAAAGACAAATCATTTTCCATGCAAAGTATAGACAATAATGTTTTGTGTATTATTTCCCATAATAAGAGCGGGGAAAACTGTCTGAAGAAAATTCCGCTGAAACACACCCTGCCTTATAAAGGGAAACAAATAAACGTTGTGATTTATGTTCATTATGGCGGGGAAGGGGATGTAATTGAATTTTTTGATTTTGTGAAAAAAAGATTGGCCAGAATTTGAGCGAGAATGGATATGCTTGTATCATATTCCACAAATGGAATTCATAAATGTGATACTAATACAAATTATTTCGTCATTAATGACGAAATAGTCTCCATTTCCTAATAATCTTTTGTGCGTTATAGTATAAGCAGGGAACGGATATGAAAAGGGCGGGGAAGACTTTTCAATCCGCAGGCTTGTACCGGCATGGCAGTGCAGGTTTGCAAAGGGGGATGGCATTTACCGTAGGTTCTGCAAAGATGGGAATTCGCAGCAGTTTTGCCTTTCGGCTTCCCTGTTAAGGGAATTGACAGCAAGGCTGCTGCGGCAGAGATGTTACGGAAGCAGGGAAATCCCGGAAAGAAAAAGATAAAAGCCATGCAGAAATGAGGAAAAAATGGCAAAAGATTATGTGGTTCTGGGAACGAAAATTGTGGAAAAATTAGGCGGGGCAGAAAATATCACGAAGATATTCCATTGCTCTACCAGGCTTCGAATCCAACTGGCGAACAGGGAAAAAGCGGATTTAGAGGCAGTAAAGTCGGTGGCGGGCGTTATGGGTGCAGTGGAAGCGGCCGGCGGTGTTCAGGTTATTATCGGCAATGATGTGCCAAAGGTATATGAAGCGGTTACCGCTAAGTATAATCTGGAGAAAAGCGAGGCAATAAAGGAAAAACTGGATGATCCGGAAGAAAAGAAAGGGATAGTAGCAGCAATTTTGAATGTGCTGGCAGCGATTATTGGCCCGGCGATTCCGCTCATTATGTGCAGCGGGCTGATTTCCGCTTTGCTGGTGATTATGGTTCATCTGGGGCTGGATACGGAAAGTTCTACTTATGCGATTATAAATATGGTGGGAAGCGGAGCCCTTTATTTTCTTCCTGTGCTGCTGTCCTATACCGCGGCGAAAAAATTCAACTGCGATGTGATTATCAGTACTTTTTTAGGGGCGCTTCTTATCAGCCCTACTTTGCTGGGGTTTGCAGAAGCGGGGGGCTATATCAGTCTGTTCGGGCTTCCGGTGAAAGCGGTAAATTATTCTTCCACCGTAATTCCTGTGATTTTAACCATCTGGGTCTTTAGCTATGTACAGAAGCTGGTGGAGAGGGTAGTTCCTGCAGCGGTAAAATATATATTTCGTCCTCTGCTGTGTCTCGTGATTATGATTCCTGTGATGCTGTGCGTAACAGGGCCGGTTGGAAGCTATTGCGGGGATTTGCTCTCCATGCTGATGGGAGGCATTAACAATACAGCCCCCTGGGCCTCCGTACTGGTGACAGGATGCCTGGCTCCGTTATTGGTGCTGACTGGTATGCACCTGGCTATGATTCCCCTGGTTATGGGGATGTTTGCCACAGCGGGATTCGACAATATGATGTTCCCGGCTTTTATTGGCATGAATTTCTCCCAGTTTGGCATCGCATTAGCTTGTATGCTGAAAACGAAGAATAAAAATCTGAGGACACTGGCCTCATCCTGTGCGCTGACCTCCTTTCTCGCCGGCGTGACAGAGCCTGCCCTGTACGGAATCTGTATCCGTATGAAAAGGCCCTTGGCAGCGACATGGATCGCATGTATAGTGAATGCGGTATTTTGTGCCATTGCCGGTATAAAGGTATACAGCTTTGGCGCGCCTTCCTTTTTTACCATGCCCATATTCATGAATCCTGACGGAACAATGGGTAATTTCTACATGGCAATTGTGGCGGCAGGCCTTACGATAGTAACAGCTTTTGCGGCTACCTGGATTTTAGGGTTTGACGATAGAGTATATGGGGAGGAAAATGAGTAAAGTATGGAATCTACAGCTTTAAACTCTGTTAGTAAAATAGATGATGATTTGTATGTAATTACGGAAACAAAGAGCATTCACTGTTATCTGCTGATTGGGAAGGAAAAAGCCTTGTTGATCGATGCGTGATATGGCTATGAGGATATCCATCCACTGATTAGGCAGATAACGGAATTGCCGGTGATGCTGGCGGTGACCCATGGGGATCCGGACCATGCGTTGGGGGCGATGCATTTTGAGGATGTGTGGATTCATCCTCTGGATTATGGGAAATTGTTAATGAACGATACGCCTAAAATTAAAGGAACAATGCTGGAACACCGGTATCATAAGATGCCGGAGACAAAGGAGCTGATTGACAAGGAGGCCTATTTGTCTACCAGTATTGGCCGGGCAAAGCCCCACTTTTTGAAACATGGGGAAGTGCTGGATTTGGGTGGGAAATATGTGGAAATTTTTCATACGCCGGGGCACAGCTATGGGCATGTCATGTTTTGGGAGCAGGAAAAGGGCAGGCTGTTTTCCGGAGACCAGCTGACTGGTAAGCATAATATCTGGCACTTTCTGGGCAGCGATGAACAGGCTCCCTTTACCCTTACTTATGCAAGCCTGAAGAAATTGGCACAAAAAGGGGAGCAGATAAAGGAAGTTTATCCGGCGCATGGTAAGTATCCATTGTCGCTGCAATGCCTTATAGATATACTGGAATGCTTTGCATATGAACTGGCTGAAAATTACGGGAAGGACATTCCGTTTCATACTGCTATGGGAGATGCCTGGCAGCATTTATATAAAGAAGTAAATCTGATTTATTCGGATGAACGGCTGGAAGAATTTCTGGGGCATCCGGTGATAAGAAAGTGAAGAAAGAGATTTAAGCGCAAAAGGCCGCGCAGAAATGAGGTTAATCATGGTATTTCCAAAGGATTTTTTGTGGGGAGGCGCGACGGCGGCTAACCAATGCGAAGGAGGATATCTGGACGGGGGGAAAGGGCTGACGATTCAGGATATGATTACGGGGGGCGGCATAGATAAGCCACGCCTGTTTCGGGGTAAAATTGATGAAAGCGTTTTTTACCCAAGCCATGAAGCGGTAGACTTTTATCATTATTATAAAGAGGATATCCGTCTGTTTGGTGAGATGGGGTTTAAGTGTTACCGGATGAGCATAAGCTGGGCCAGGATATTCCCTCAGGGGGAGGAAAAGGAACCCAATGAAGAGGGGCTTGCTTTCTATGAGGCGGTTTTTGAGGAATGCCATAAATATGGGATAGAGCCGATGGTCACGCTGAACCATTTTGACATGCCCTGGAATCTGGCGGTGAAATATGGTGGTTTTGGCAGCAGGAAAGTGGTGGATTTGTTTGTGGCCTATGCCAAATGCGTGATGGAACATTTTAAGGATAAAGTCCGCTATTGGCTTACCTTTAACGAGATTAATTTTGGCTTACTGGAAATGGGCGCATATAAATCATTGGGGTTTGTGGACGAGGAGGATTTGGCCAGGAAGGAATTTGCCCCAAAGGATACTCTGAAGAAGGATCTTAAGGTCCAGCTGCAGGCGATGCACCATCAGTTTATCGCCAGTGCGCTGACGGTCAAGGCAGCCCATGAGATAAATAAAGAAAATAAAGTGGGGTGCATGATTAGCCACATTACCCAGTATCCCCTGACCTGCCATCCAAAGGATGTCCTGGAAGCCCAGAGGAAGGACAGGATTCTCAATAAATTTTCAGGGGATGTTATGGTATTGGGGGAATATCCGTCCTATATGAATCGATGGTTTGAGGAAAATGGTATCATCCTGAAAAAAGAGCCGGGGGATGAAAAGATATTAAAGGAAGGGTGCGTAGACTTTTATTCTTTCAGCTACTATATGACAAACTGTGCCACCGTGCGGGAAGATGTGGAGCAAGTAAAAGGAAATTTGATGGGCGGTGCAAGAAACCCTTATTTGGAAACGTCGGAGTGGGGCTGGCAGATAGATTCGGATGGTTTGCGCTATACGTTAAATGAATTATGGGATCGATATCATATTCCGCTTATGATTGTAGAAAACGGTCTTGGTGCGCCGGATAAGGTAGAAGAGGACGGGAGGATTCATGATGATTACCGGATATCCTACTTAAAGGGGCATGTGGATGCGATGAAGGAAGCGATTCTGGACGGCGCCCAGGTGATGGGTTATACAGCCTGGTCGGCCATTGATGTGGTCAGTTCCGGAACAGGGGAGATGAAGAAAAGGTATGGGTTTATCTATGTGGACAGGTATGATGACGGAACGGGGGATTTCCACAGGATTCCGAAAGACAGCTTTTACTGGTATAAGAAATGTATCGCCAGCAATGGAGAGGTGATTTAAGGAAGGGCTGCGGGAGGCGTTATCGCTGTGTTTAAAAAGGGCTCACCTTCTTCGGAAGATCCGTTGTTTTCGCTGGAAAATGTAATCCTGACTCCCCATATGGCTTCCAATACGGCGGAATGTATGGCAAGGATTCCGTAACAGAGAAGCCGAAAGGCTGAACTGTTACAAAATGGGTAACAGTTCAGCCTTCGGCTTCCCTGTTACGGAATCTGCCCATTCCAAATCGCCTTCGGCGAGGGGCAGATTCTGTTTTGGCTAAATTGACGTGCTTGTACGGACTTTGCAGCAAGTGCAAAGTCCTGGGCTGAACTGTTACAAAATGGTAACTAAATTGCCAAAAACTGTTGCGTTTAGAGCACTGATGTATTATACTGAAAATAAATATAAGGAAATTGGGCAGCATTGGGTGTTAAATTCTGCAAATATGGAAGTGAAGAATACCAAAATATAATATAAGGGATACGCTATATAGTTATGAAAGTATAGTAAAAAAGAAGAATGCGGGAGAGGAGGAACGGTTATGAGAATACCGGCGGTTAGCAATAATTATTTATACGGCAAGATAGCGAGCGGCAAGAGAATACAGTCGGCAGCGGATGATGCGGCGGGGCTTTCTATTGCGAATAAAATGAAACGGGAAAGCAACGGCTTGGATGTATCTGCCGATAATATTAAGGATGGCATAGGTGTTGCCAACATTAAAGACGGGGCTTTGGACTCCATGCAGAGTTCCCTGCACAGGATTTATGAACTGAGCATCAAGGCTTCCAACAGCATGTATGGCGATTCGGAAAAGCGGATGATTCAGGACGAAGTGGATCAACTTTTGCAGGATATCGAAAGTACTGCGGTGGGAACGAAGTATAACGAAATGAAGCTGATGGACGGCAGTATGGCAGATATGCATATTGCATCCAACCCGGACGGCACAGGCATGAAAATCCAGATGGAAAATGTAACGCTGAAAGCCCTGGGGATTGACGGCTATGATGTGACAGGGAATTTCAATATCGGCGACATAGAGTCGGCACTGGACAAAATCAGCGCTTCCAGAAGCGCTACCGGCGCAAAGACGAATGCTATGGAGCATGCATACAACTATAATACGGGAGCATCTTTGGAGATGGTGAATTCCAGAAGCCGTATTGAAGATCTGGATATGCCGAAGGCTATTTCGGAACAGAAGAAGAATAAGCTTATGCAGGATTACCGCATGTCCATGCTTCGCAGGAAGATGCAGAATGATTCTTTAGTGGTGAAAATGTTTGGAGCCATGTGAAAAATAAAGAGATAGCTGAATAAAATAGTTAGCGATGAGTAGAATATGAAAAGCGGCAGACAGGCAGAGTCTGCTGCTTTTTTACCATATAGGAAAGTCCGTTATCAGACGGACATGAATTGACGAAGAACCGAAGGTTCTTCATGAAGTGGCGAAGCCACTTTTTTATGTACACGGGCGTCCAAATGAAATGTGTCAGTAAGCTGACGGACGCCCGGCGCGCGAGCAGGGGAAGATGGTTCTTCCCTGCTCGGTTCCGCAGCCCCGTGCTGAAGAAACAAGCCGCTATGTGGCGCACGGGGCATGCAAATGAAGCATTTTGGAAAGAGAAGAAAAAATACCGAACATGAAATTGATTTTATTATTTTGAATAAAAATATATGTTAAAAACTGTATAAAATGTCAATTTACAAAATATTATCGCCAATTTATAATTAGAATACAATATGAAATCGATAACATTTAAATAAAGAGGAGGAAGGAAAGTGCATGAAAGAAAATGCTGCAAAGAAGACATATCAGAAGAGATTTGAAAGGCATTTTGATGAGTTGCGTTGGCTTTATATGGAATTGTATGACAACAGTTCGATGTTCGCAGAACTGTGCGACAAGATGGAGATTTTTTACCAGGATAGAAAAAAGGATTTAAAGGCGCTGGATAAAAAGCGGGAAGAACATCAGGACTGGTATAAACAGAACGATATGCTTGGGATGATGTTTTATATCGACAATTTTGCAGGGAATATGAAAGGCGTGCAGTCCAGGCTGGATTATATAGAGCAATGCAATGTGAATTATGTCCATCTGATGCCTTTCCTTGAAACGCCGAAGGGGCGTTCCGACGGAGGATATGCGGTTTCGGACTTCCGGAAGGTGCAGGAGAACCTGGGATCTATGGAGGACTTGGAGGATTTGACGGGGGCATGCCATAAAAAAGGGATAAACGTATGCATGGATTTTGTGATGAACCATACCTCGGAGGATCATGAATGGGCGAAAAAGGCCAGAGAGGGCGACGGGGAGTATATGAGCCGTTACTTTTTCTTTGAAAATTCCTACATACCGTCCTTATATGAGCAGACTGTGCCGCAGGTATTCCCTACCACCGCACCGGGGAATTTTACATATCTGCCGGATCAAAAGCATTTTGTGATGACTACGTTTTACCCATACCAGTGGGATTTGAATTATAAAAATCCCAGGGTATTCAACGAAATGATGTACAATTTCCTTTTCCTGGCTAATAAAGGGATAGATATCATACGCATAGATGCGGTGCCTTATATATGGAAGGAACTGAATACGCCGTGCAGAAACCTTCCCCAGGTGCATACGATTGTTCGTATGATGCGTATGATTAGCGAAATCGTATGTCCGGGTGTCCTTCTTCTTGGTGAAGTGGTGATGGAGCCGGAAAAGGTAGTTCCTTATTTCGGCACGGTGGAAAAACCGGAATGCCATATGCTTTATAACGTTACAACGATGGCTACTACATGGCATACAGTGGCTACCAGGGACGTGCGGCTGCTGAAAAAACAGCTGGATATTGTGAATGCTCTGCCAAAGGATTATGTTTTTCTGAATTATCTGCGCTGCCATGACGATATTGGCTGGGGGCTGGATTACGGGGCGCTTAAGTCGGAAGGTATTGGGGAGCGTTCCCATAAAAAATACTTGAACGATTATTTCCAGGGATATACCGGAGACAGCAACAGCCGGGGAGAACTTTACAATGCGGACCCGGTGACAGGGGATGCCAGGTTCTGCGGAACTACAGCTTCCATGTGCGGTGTGGAAAAAGCCGGCTTTGAGCAGGATGAAGCGGCCATGGGGAAGGCAATCCAAATGGATGTGATGCTTCATGCCTATATGTTCATGCAGTCCGGGATACCTGTCCTCTACAGCGGGGATGAAATCGGCCAGGTTAATGATTATACCTATAAGGAAGACCCGGACAAAGCGCCGGATTCCCGTTATATCCACAGGGGGGCGATGAACTGGGAACTGGCGGGGAATATTTCCAAAAAGGGTACGGTGGAAGAGAAAATTTTCCATCGCCTGGAGCGGTTAGAGCAGATTCGTAAAAAAGAAAAAGTATTCGTATCCAATGCGGATACATGGACTATTGATACATGGGATGCTTCCGTTCTGTGCATAGCCAGATGTTTGGAAGGGGAGAAAATCATCGGCCTGTTTAACTTCAGCGAATTCGATAAGACGGCCTGGATTAACGAGACAGACGGCGATTATGTGGAATTGATTTCAGGGGAAGAAATGAAGCCTATAGGGGTAAATATACCGGCATATGGTTTTTATTACTTGAAAAGGAAATAGCGGATAAGGGAGAAGCAAGGAGCAGCCGGATGAATATAGCGGAAATTGCGAAGCGGGCCGGGGTATCCAGTGCAGCTGTTTCCCGTTACTTTAATGACGGGTATATCTCGGAGGAAAAAAGGGAAAAAATCCGCAGGGTGGTGGAAGAAACCGGATACCGCCCTTCGGTGCAGGCGCAGACGCTCAGGACGAAAAAAACAAAAATGATAGGGGTAATTGTGCCGAAGGTGGCATCGGCATCCATCGGAAGGGTAGTGGAAGGTATTCTTTCCGTATTAAACGGGAGGAAATACCAGATGCTTTTGGCGGTGACCCAGAATGACCCTGAAAAGGAACTGGAATACCTGGATGCTTTCAGCGAAAAACAGGTGGATGGGGTCATTCTGGTGGCTACGGTGTTTTCGGCGAGGCATAAAAAGGTTCTTAAAAATATGCCGGTACCTGTCGTGCTTATAGGGCAGCAGCTTTCGGGCTGCTGCTGTGTTTACCATGACGATTATCATGCTTCTTACGACTTGACGAAATATATACTGGAAACGGGGCGGAAAAAGTTGGGTTACTTAGGTGCTATCTGGCAGGATAAGGCGGTAGGGGAGGAGCGTTACAAGGGATTCCATGATGCGCTGGAGGATGCCGGGCTGGAGGAGTATGCCCAAAATTATGTAATTTCTGCTTTTACGGTCGCTTCCGGATATGAAAAATGCGGGGAACTGCTGGAAAAATGTGGGGAACTGGATGGAATTATTTGTGCTACGGATACAATGGGGGCCGGCGCGGTGAAATGTCTGCGGGAACGGGGAATCGAAGTTCCCAAACGGACACTGGTGGCCGGGCAGGGGGATTCGGATATGGCGGGGGTGATGGCTCCGCCATTATTAACAGTACATTATTCTTATGAAAAAAGCGGGGAGATTGCGGCAGAAATGCTCATGGAGATTTTACATCAGGGCAAAACGGATTTGAAGGAAATTAAACTGGGGTATCACTTGGTGAAATAAAGCTTTGCCCGGTTGCAGGCTTCCCTGTTACCTCTTTTGTAACAGTTCAGCCTTCGGCTTCCCTGTTACGGAATCTGCCCATTCCAAATCGCCTTCAGCGAGGGGCAGATTCTTTCTTGGCTAAATTAACGTGCTTGTACGGACTTTGCAGCAAGTGCAAAGTCCTGGGCTGAACTGTTACCCTCTTTTTGCATTAATTTCATAAAAAACTTGACATAAAAATACTACAGATGTAATATTTAAAAGGAGGGGAAGACAGTAATTTTCTAAATGAATGGGCTAAAGTATTGAGTGAGCATGGAAGTTCCCGGATTGGGAGAAAGGGCATGGTAGTCGGGATGAACACGAAAAGCAGAAAGAACCAACGGAGGCGGGGAAGAAAGAGGAACAGAAACAAACGTGGATTAAAGCTGGCGCTGTATATGCTGGTAACTTTTGCTATAGTGCTTTTGGCGGGGGCTGCTGCCTATATCTTCCTATTTGCGGATAAGGAAAAGGGATGGAAAAAGCCGCCGGAACTTTTGGCGGAATATATGGGATATGTCAATCAGGGAGAATATGAAAAGATGTATGGACTTCTGGATGCGGAAGCTTCGGGGAATGTGGGCCTGGAGGCTTTCGTGGAGAGGAATTCCGCCATTTATGAGGGGATTGAAGCAAAAAATCTTAAGATTACCGATGTGGTATATGATGAGGAGCGGATGGCGGTTACTTATCAAAGTTCCTGTGAGACAGTGGCAGGAACGGTTAGCTTCGAAAATGAGGCTTATTTTATTAAGAGGGAAGAGGGGGAGGATGCCGGCTACTGGCTGGTCTGGAATGATGGGTTGATTTTTCCCGGATTGGAGGCGGAGGATAAGGTCAGGGTGTCGGTGACGGAGCCGGAGAGGGGAGAGATTTTCGACAGGAACGGGTTCCTTCTGGCAGGAAAAGGCACGGCTTCTTCGGTGGGGATTGTGCCCGGAAAGCTGGAGGAACGGGAAAGTGCGGTAGAGGAAATTGCGCAGCTGCTGGAAATGAAGCCGGAAACGGTGGAGAAGAATTTGTCGGCATCCTGGGTGAAGGACGACTATTTTGTTCCTTTAAAAACAGTTCTTAAAGTGGGTGAAATCGAGCTGATGTCATGGAAGCCCAGCGAAGAGGTATTAAGGGAGAAAGAAAGGCAGGATAAGCTGTTGGAGATACCGGGGGTTATGATAACCGATACGGAAGTGCGGGAATATCCTCTGGGGGATGCGGCGGCCCATTTGGTGGGCTATGTACAGAATGTGACAGCGGAAGATCTGGAAAAGCATGAAGGAGAAGGCTATACGGCAAACAGCGTTATCGGGCGAAGCGGAATGGAAGGGCTGTTTGAAAAGGAATTGAAAGGGCAGACAGGATACCGGATTTATATTGCAGATGGTGACGGAACAGAGAAAAAGGAATTGGCCAACCGGGTGGTGGAGAACGGTAAGGATATTACGTTGACCATTGACAGTCAGATACAGGCTATTTTGTATGGACAGTTTAAGGAGGATGAAAGCTGCAGCGTGGCCATGAACCCTTATACCGGGGAAGTGTTGGCGCTGGTCAGCACGCCCTCCTATAACAATAACAATTTCATCCTGGGGATGTCACAGGCTCAGTGGGAGTCGTTAAATGGAGATGAAAGGCAGCCCTTGTATAACCGCTTCCGCCAGGTGTGGTGTCCGGGATCTTCCTTTAAGCCGGTGACAGCGGCGGTAGGGCTGGAAACAGGCGCGGTTGATCCGGAGGAGGATTTCGGGAAAGAGGGGTTAAGCTGGCAGAAGGACAGTTCATGGGGCTCCTATTATGTGACAACTTTGCATGAGTATGAACCGGTGGTTCTGGAAAATGCGTTGATATATTCGGACAATATTTATTTTGCCAAGGCGGCGCTTAAAATCGGTGGGGATAAAATGAAGGAGTATTTGCAGAAGCTGGGCTTCGATGAACCGCTGCCTTTTGAAATTTCCATGGCCGCTTCCCAATATTCCAATTCAGAATCCATAGAGACAGAGGTTCAGCTGGCGGACAGCGGCTACGGACAGGGACAGATTCTGGTGAACCCTTTGCATCTGGCTTGTATTTATACGGCATTTTGCAATGGGGGAAATATGGTACAGCCTTATCTGGTTTATCAGGAGGCAGCCCAGGCGGAATGGTGGATTCCGGAGGCTTTTTCAGAAGCAGCGGCACAGCGCGTGTTAGAGGGGTTGAAAAAAATAGTAAACAGCCCGGAGGGAACTGGTTACGGTGCCCACAGGGACGATGTGGTCTTGGCAGGGAAAACGGGAACGGCAGAAATAAAGGATTCCAAGGGGGATACCGAAGGAACGGAGTTGGGATGGTTTGCAGTAATGACGCCGGAACGGGATGTGAAAACCCCTATCTTAATCGTGAGCATGGTAGAGGATGTGAAAGAACGGGGCGGCAGCGGCTATGTGGTAGGAAAAACGAGCCAGGTTATGGAAATACTGTATGGGAAAGGCTATGAAAGTGGGGAATAAGGACGGTTTTGGGGCAGTGAAGAGAAAGGATGGTTGGTTGAGGGCGAAAATAGGACAGGTGTGTATCATAAGTACTATATGTATCATATGTATCATATGTTTCATATGTTTCATATGTTTCATATGTATCATATGCGGGGTGGGATGCGGAAGCAAGGGCTTGGAAAAAATGCAGAGTGCGGAAGGTGAGGTGACAGGAGGAGGGAACGGCACAGGGGCCGGATGTGCAGGAGAGGAAGGGAATCGTGCGGAATCTGGCTGGACGGGAGAAGAAGGGGGACATGCAGAAGCAGTTGGGGGAGGGGGAACGGAAGAGGGCAAAGAAACGGACACTTCTAAACAGATAGCGGAGACTTATCGTGATATTTACGAAAAGGCGGCAGGAGAAGGGAAGCTGTCCAGCCTGGAAACGATACAGGATATTGTGGATAGACTGGGGGAGGAAGGGTATTGTGCTATTGACATGGAAAATGAAAATCAGGTAAACCTGACCCATCCGGAAAAAATAGAGGAGTTCTGCAGTCTGGTGGAACTGGGCAAAAAGGGGGAAGAGACGATCATTTCTATTATGGAAGATGGGGGATTTATCCGTTTTGACTTGGAAACGGTACATGGGGAAGTCTTTGTAACCCGGAGTGTGCTTCAGTGGAAAGGCGGGATGCCGGAGGTGGACTATATGAATCGTTATCCTGCTTGCGAATGGGAATTTTCCGGGAACGGCTATCTGTTTTTTCGGAAAAAGGTTCCGCAGGGGTACGATGGTGATCAGGGCTATACGGCTATACGTGTGTATCCGTTGGAAGATGAATGCAGAGAACTTAATAGAAAATATATTCTTCCGATAGGGTATAATGCCAATCAGGCATTCCTTTTGGATTGGACGGAGGAAGAATTGAAAGGGCTGGATTTCGATGATTTGTTTTCCAAATTATATAACTCAACTTTTGGGAAACCCTTGCCCTATGAGCAGACTATAGACGGAACGTCTTATCTGGTGCCCGAAGAAGAATATGAAAAAGTAATTTTATCTCATTTCAGGATGGATAAAGAAACGCTGCGTGCATATGGGAATTACAGGGAAAAGGACAGGGCTTATGAATATAGGAGCAGAGGGTTTAATGATTGTGCGTCATCCCCTAATAACCCCTATCCGGAGGTAACTGCCTGTGAAAGGCAGGAAGACGGAACATGGAAGCTGACCGTAAATGCAGTCTGGCCCATAGAAAATATGGATAAAGCTTTTAGCCATGAAGTGGTTGTACGGGTGTTGGAAGACGGTGGGTTTCAGTATGTATCCAATAGGGTTATTCCGGATGAAGACAATGCGGAACCTACATGGTATACGGAGAGGGCAGTGAAATAAAAATTCTTCATATGTTATCATATAGAGTATTACAGCCTCTACAGATTTTGGTTTTAGATAAAACCCATTTAAAGATAAATATACCAAAAAACACCTACCGGAGTAGATGTCTTTAAATTTACATATCCAAATTTTGGTCAAGGTTGGATTATGGACTTTTTTGATGGAGCATACGGGATTCGAACCCGTGACCTCCACACTGCCAGTGTGGCGCGCTCCCAGCTGCGCCAATGCCCCCTAAAAGCAGTATAACATAAATACAGAAAAAAACAATAAGAAATTTTATTTCTAGTGAATTTTATTTTGCCCCGGGTTCTTGAAGTTTGATAAAGAGGAATCTGCGAAACGGGGGATGCCTTATCAAGAAGAGGGATTTCATGGCCAGAGCCTGTACAGATTAATACAGATTATCCTCATACATTGTCATCTGTAGTTCAAAGATAAGGTCAGCTATGGCTTCAATACATGCGCTGGTATGTTTTATAATATCTTCCCCCCAGAAATGCATAGGAGTCCATCCCAGGGCGATAAGCTTTAAATCGGATTCCCGGTCACGTGCCATGTTGCGCTCTATTTTTTTTATCCAGTATTCTTTATTTTGCCCCAGCTTCTGTTTTTTGATTTCCCAGTTGTAGCCATGGAAGAATTCGCTGTCGCAGAAGATTGCAATTTTGTATTTTGTAATTGCAATATCCGGGGAACCGGGCAGTTGTTTGTAATTTTTCCGATACCGGTAGCCTTTGTGCCACAGGGCATTGCGTAGGATGCGTTCAATTTTTGTATCCTTGCTCCGGATATGGCTCATTGTAAGACTGCGTTGTTCTGGTGTCAGTTTGTCCATAAAAATCCCCCGCATTTCCTTTTTCAATGTCAGCCTGCAAGGTACAGTGTACCACATCTGCCCTTAAGCTTCAACGCATTAAAACGATAATTCTTCCGCTTTTTGGTATCTCTTAGATGATCTAACATTGCATAGACAGCCCCTGTTGTCAATCCCATAAGCGGGGCAATTTCCTTTGCGGAATAACCCGCCTTATAATTTTATAAAAGTTCACTATCTAAAGCCTGTAAATTTATAACAGAAACTATTTCCTGCTGTTTTCTTTCAACTTCATCAATTCTAACGCTGCCAATACAGTTTCTTTCCATTTTATAATCTACATTTGGAAATATTTTTTCCAGCAAATTATTTATTTCTGGAGATGCCCCCATGGATGCTATAACAAGAGATGCCGTATCATATTGTTCCAATATTTCTCTTAATTCGTTTTCCGGAACTTTTAATAATTGTTCAAAATCAGTTATCTTTTCGGCCGGTATATTCGGCTCTAAAATATCATTTATTGTAATTCCATAAAGCTTTGATATTTTTAACAGAACCTCTAAATCTGGAATAGATGCTCTTGTTTCCCATTTTGAAACAGCTTGCCTAGATACATCCAATCTTTTTGCTAATTCATCTTGTGTATAGTTATGTTTTTTTCGCAGTAATTGCAAATATCTTGAAATTATATTTGTATTCATAAAAATTCCCTCCTTATTTTCTATTATAAAATGGCCATATAGAAAAATAAAGAACTTGAAAAGTGCCAAAAAGCAATTGACAGTTGCTGCCGCTTCTTTATTTCGGGGGATTTCTTTACATTTGAAAAGCGACAGAGATTTCTCCCTGCCCCTTTTTGAACTTATGCAAAAATGATTTCCTTGTTTCCAGGCCCTATTGAGCACGCCCTTATGTTATTCGTCATTCCTGTCCTTGCTCTCTATTATTTCCTCTGCCATATCTGCGATATAGGTAAATAGGTCAATAGCTTCCTGGGACTTTTCCGGTCCGGCTTTGGTGGCCAGTGCATTGATTAATTGTAAACTCTTACGATGTTGGATATAAAAAGAATCCGATTTTGGGTTTAAGGAAATAAATACTTGCCGGCGATCTGTGGAAGAGCGTTCTCTTGTGATTATATTTTTCTCCTCCATTTTCTGTAAAGTCCGGTTCATCTGCGATTTCAGTATTTTTGTCCGGTGACATAAATCGGTGGCCGTCAGCCGGGTCTCTTTTTCACGCATCTGATGGCGGTATAAAATATTACAGATTAACGCTTCGTTATAAGGCATCTCCGAGACAATCCTGTCATTGCTCAATATTGTGGAAAGCCGAAGCCATGCTTCTAATAATTTTTCATTCATAGTAAAAGCACCTTTCCATGTGTGGAATTTAGAGGTCTGCGGGCAACGAATCAAGCGGGCAGTTTCTGCACATTTGGAAACTGCCGCGAGCAGTTATTTTAAATCGCTTATAATGAGTAAGGTTTACTTGTATACTAGCCTGCCGGAAAGAAAATGTCAATAAACTATTACTTGATTTCTGTAAAAGTTGAGTTTAAAGTATTGAATATTGGATGATAGAGTGCTATAATTATTTTTAACTATATTAGGAACAAAAAAAGTTGGTTCACCGACCAGCTTGGCAAGGAAGGATTTATATTTTGCCGGTTTCCTATAAGTCTATGAGGAAAAACATAAAGTCTGTGTCAGCACTGTTTTCGCAGGCTTTGGGTTGTGTCAATCCGTATGGTAAGATATGATGTTGAGGCAGCGGACGGGTGGCACGGCAAATAAAAGGGAAAACCTTACTAAATTAAAAGCAGTGCAGAAATGAGGGTAAGTATGAAAAAGACAGTAGTAGCAGGATTAGTATGTCTGCTGACATTTTCGTCAGTGCTTCCGGTTTCTGCCCACAGGCATCATAATTATGATGATTATGATTACTGCAGCGGCCAGAATTGTGCGGAATATGGATGCTTTATTGACGAAGATGAGGATGGTATCTGCGATAACAGCCAGTGCTTGGATGCGGATGGGAACAGTGTATGTGGGGCCAACCATCATGATTGCCAATATTTTATTGATGAGAACGAAGATGGCAGCTGTGACCATTGTGCAGAAATAGCATATTCCAAGTCATACAGCAGGCAAAGGGGCTGCGGTCGGGGAAGACATCATGGGAGAGGGCATCATTAAGGGCGGGTTTGCCATAAATGATGACGTAACTGCAGATACAACGCTGTAAAGAATTGAAAAATAAGGGGCTGTCCTGAAAACATAATTCAGCGATGGCCCCTTATTTTCTTTATGCGCAGGGGTGCAAAGATGAAATTGTTGCTTACGCAACGTGCGCCCTGCGGGGCGAGTAGGGAGAAACTCTTCCCTACTCGATTATAATAGGATTTCCAAAAGAATCACAGTTTGGAATATCCGTAACCGTTTACAAGGGCATCAATGGGATGGCTCTGCTTGCAGAGAGGGCATTCATTGGGCCTGTGGCTGGCATAGTTAGGAACATCCTGGGTGGAGAAGATGGATTCTATCTGTATTCCGTCCATTTTGGTGATGGCGCTGAAAACAGCAGAAATGCCCGCTACTTTTCCGCCGTGGAAGAGGACGCTGTGATAACAGTTTTCCAAAGATTCCCCGGTGGATGCAGTTCCCATCAGGATAAAAACATTTTTCTTTTCAAGCATAGGTTTATAATTATCGCGGAATACAATCTGGCCGCTGATGATTTCCGGTTTGATAACATAAATCGTCTGATGGGCATTCATGGATATAATGCCTGTCTTTGTAAGTTCGTCTGCAAGATATGCACCGATGACTTCTGTGTTGTCCAGACATACGATGGTATCCACGATAGTGTGCATGCTGTATCTTTGTGCCAATGTTTCTGCTACAGCTGAGGCCTCTGAAGCCCTTGTTTTCAATGTAGTCATATCCAGGTAGCGCGTGATGTGGGAGTGAGGGGTAACGAAGTGCCCAGTGTATACCTTCATCGCAATTCTCCGGTCTGCCTTAGCAAGGATTTTCTGCATTTTTGTTTCCATAAAATAACCCTCCTTTTATATTGAATAATTCATTATATCATATATCCTGTTTTTTTTATATAGAAGATGGAAATATTAGGATGATTTTTGGTAACAGTTCATCCCAGGACTTTGCACTTGCTGCAAAGTCCGTGCCAATATGTAAATGCGACAAGGAATCCGGCCCTTTTGCCGTAACTATGAGGGCAAAGCCAAAGGGCAAAGCCAAATGGCTACGGAGATTTACATAAATTTTACATTCTTCTGCTTTTGATTTTACGTAGGTATTGTAACATGGAAAATATGGAAGAATAAAGGTAACAGCGAAGGTATCTGAATTGTTATGAACAGATATCCGAATATGAAGATATTTATCAAAAAGACAGATAATGAAGAATGGAATTGGCCGGTTTTATGCAAAGCCGGCAGAAGGTGAGGGCGTAATGGATTTTTTTGGGATTCTTACTATGATAGGCGGGCTGGCTTTTTTTCTGTATGGGATGGAAGTGATGGGGAACGGGCTGTCCAAGGCATCCGGCGGGAGGCTGGAAATGTTATTGGGAAAGCTGACAAGCAGCAGGTGGAAAGCGGTTTTGCTCGGGGCTGGGGTTACGGCCATGATACAGTCGTCTTCGGCTACTACGGTTATGGTGGTAGGATTCGTAAATTCGGGGCTTATGAAACTATCTCAGGTAGTCGGGATAATTATGGGAGCAAATGTGGGAACAACGGTCACTTCCTGGATTTTAAGCCTTGCGGGGCTTGAAAGTGATAACTTTTTTATACGCCTGTTAAAGCCCTCTTCCTTTTCGCCGGTGCTGGCGGCAGTAGGGGTTGGCTTTTTGATGTTTTCCAAGAAGGAAAAGTTAAAAAATGTAGGCATGATTTTGATTGGTTTTGCCGTGTTGATGGCCGGAATGGATGCTATGTCGGGGGCGGTGAAGCCGCTGGCGGATGTACCGGAATTTACTGGTATTTTAACGGCATTTTCCAATCCGCTGCTGGGGGTATTGGCAGGAATGGTGCTTACGGCGGTGATACAGTCTTCTTCTGCATCGGTGGGAATCCTCCAGGCATTGTGTGCTACAGGGGCGGTGTCCTATGGGGCGGCGATTCCCATCATTATGGGGCAAAATATCGGCACTTGCGTAACTGCGCTGCTTTCAGGGATTGGAGCCAACAGGAACGCAAGGCGGGCAGCGCTGGTACATCTGTACTTTAACCTGATTGGTACGGGTATTTTCATGCTTGTATTTTATGGGATAAATGCAGCAGTTCGGTTTCAGTTTCTGGAAGAGGGGGCGAATACGGCGGGTATAGCGGTAGTGCACTCGTTCTTTAATATTTTTGCAACGGTAATCCTTCTTCCGTTTTCGGCAGGGCTGGAAAAACTGGCTTGTCTGACAATCAAAGATAAAGAGAATGGGGCGGTGGAAAAAAGGGCGGATGACAGGGCGGTACCTGCTTTGGATGCCCGTTTCCTGGCTGCGCCGGGCCTGGCCCTGGAACAGTGCCGAACAGCGGCGAAAGATATGGCGGAAAGTGCTAAAGAGGCCCTTGCCCTGGCCATCTCCCTGATTGATCATTATGAAGAAGAGAGGGCTGTGAAAGTGGCAAAATTGGAGGGCACAGTGGATAGCTACGAGGATCAGCTGGGCACTTATCTGGTAAAACTGGGCAGCAGGGATTTGTCGGGTAAAGACAGCCATACGCTGACCTTGCTGCTTCATGATATCGGGGATTTTGAGAGGATTTCAGACCATGCCTTAAACATTCAGGAAGCAGCGCGGGAATTGGAGAGAAAGGGGCTTCGCTTTTCCAAGGAAGCATTGGCGGAACTGGGGGTGTTTACGGATGCGGTGGAGGAAATCGTGGATATATCTTTTCGGGTATTCCAGGAGGGGAATATGGTTTTGGCAAAGAAGGTGGAACCTTTGGAGGAAGTCATTGATTTGCTGAACGCGGAAATGAAGAAAAGACACATTAAGCGGCTGCGGAAGGGTGAATGTACCATTGAAATGGGCTTTATCCTGGCAGATATTACTACAGATTTGGAACGGGTGGCAGATCATTGCTCCAACATCGCAGTAAGCCTGTTGGAAATAGGAGAGGATGAATTGGGAACCCATGAATATCTGGATTCTTTAAAGGGGGCGGAGCATCCGGAATTCGGGCGGGCAGTGGAAGAATTCCGGGGGAAATATCGGCTGCCCAACCCTTGACGGGCTGCATGAGGAATCTGCTTGTGGACAAGAAAGAATGCGAAGCATTCTTTGGAATTGGCCGCCGGGCCAATTCTTTTTTATCCTTGGCGGGGGGTCAAATACCCCGCCCCTTGGGGCGTTTCAAGCCTGATGCCCCGCTGCTTGCGGCGGGGGCTTTGACTTTGTCCTGGAGCAGGAAGAGGGAGAGTACGTTGGGGAAAATCATTAAGGCATTGATAAAATCCGTGCATTCCCATACTACATTTAAAGGGATGACGGCGCCGATGTATATCATAACGATATAGAGCAGCTTGTAAACGCCGATGTTTTTTTCTCCCCATAAGTAAGCGAAGGCTTTTTCTCCAAAATAAGACCAGCCGATCAGGGTGGTGATGGCAAAAGCGGCCAGGGCAAAGGAAAGGAACTGCCTGCCGCCGAGTGGCAGATAGGCAAAGGCTGCATCTGCCAGCCCGGTTTCGTTGACACCGGCCAGGGAATCCGGATGTTTTAGCATATTGGTGACGATGACCAGGCCCGAGAGGAGGCACATGACTACAGTATCCCAGAAAACGGCGGTCATGGACACAAAGGCCTGTCTGGAAGGGATATTGGTGCCCGATGCTGCGGCAGGGATGGCGGAAGTGCCGATGCCGGCTTCGTTGGTGAACAAGCCCCGGGCGATGCCATATCGGGCGGCCTGCTTCAGGGAATAGCCGGCGATGCCGCCAAGGACGGCGCGGGGAAGGAGGGCATGTTCTAAAATGACGAAAATTGCCTGCATAAGGAAATCACCGTTTAAAATAAGAAGGACGAAACAGCCGGCGATATAGAGGATACCCAGCAGGGGAACTATTTTTGTACAAATGCTGCCGATGGAGCGTATGCCGCCTAGGATGACCAGCCCTGTGGCAAAGGCGGCAGCAATACCCACCAGGTGGGGGGAGAGCCCCCAGGTGGAAGAGGTGGTCTGGGTGAGGGAATTGGCCTGGGTGGTGCAGCCTACCCCGAAAGCAGCGCATATGGTGCAAAAAGCATAAAATTTCGCCAGAGTTTTGCAGCGGAGGCCATTTTTCAGGACATACATAGGGCCGCCGACAAAAAGCCCTTCGGAATTTTTTTCTTTATATAACACGCTTAAATAGCACTCGGCATAGGAGGTTGCCATACCAAGCAAGCCGGTGAGCCAGCACCAGAAAACGGCGCCGGGGCCGCCCAAGGCAACGGCAGTGGAAACGCCGATAATATTGCCGGTACCCAAAGTGGCGGCTAGGGTAGTTGCCAGGGCGCCGAAGGCGGAGAGGTTTTGGGAGGGGTTGGAGTCGTATTCCCCCTTTTTTTCATTGGTAACGGACATCCGCAAGGCTTTCCCTATATGGCGTTGGGGGATGTGCAGTTTCAATGTGAAAAAAAGATGGGTTCCCATCAACAAAAACAGGAGGGGGCAGTTCCAGAGAAAATCGTTGGCATAAGATATTATTTTCAATGCAGCGTACCATTATTTGCACTTTCTTAATTCTAATATATAAGAGTGACTTGTAATATATGTTTCCATTTGATATTATGTTAGAGGGAAAAGATTTGGCCAGGCAGCTGGTTTCAAAATATATGTGTCTGATGGCAGAGTCCTGGCGGGAGTATATATAGAGGAATATGGATATGGATGCTCTGGATGAACAAAAAATTATAAGGATTGTGGACGAGTTCGGTAATGCGGCAGGGGAAGGCGAAGTGTTTCTTCAGGAGCTGGCAGCCGGGCTTTTGACTTGCCCGGAAATAGGGGAAGAGTTTCTTGATTATGCGGAAAAAGGGGAATTTTCCTGTAAAGTGAAGGTGGAAGGCTATACGGTAGTGGATATTATGGTATGGCAAATTGACCATTTTAAGGCGGAGATGGACAGAGGGCAATACGGGATGAAGCATAATGGCAGTAAAATGGTCCTGAGGGCTTTCGATACATTGCTGAAAATGAAAAAAGAACCGGAGATGTATGTGTATCAGATGCGGAGCGAAACGGGAACCGATTATCCAGAAAAATATTGAGCATTTGCAGATTCAAAGAAAGGGCATGGTCATAGATATGCATATTATCATTGTGGGCTGTGGAAATGTGGGTTCTACGATTGTAGAAAAGTTAAGCAAAGAAGGGCATAACATTACGGTTATTGATACGAAAAGCGAGGCTATAAAAAATATAACCATTAACTACGATGTGATGGGCTATGTAGGAAATGGGGCGGGCTATTCCATACAAAAGGAGGCAGGAATTGAAGAGGCAGATTTGATGATAGCAGTAACTGATTCGGATGAATTAAATTTACTATGCTGTCTGATTGCCAAGAAAGCGGGCGGCTGCCACACGATAGCCAGGGTGAGGAATCCTGTATACAGCAGGGAAATCAGTTTTATCAAAGAGGAACTGGGGCTTTCTATGGTCATTAACCCGGAGGATGCGGCGGCAATGGAAATAGCCAGGATATTGAAATTCCCTTCCGCGATAAAAATCGATACTTTTGCCAAGGGGCGCGTAGAACTGGTGAAATACCGAATTGAAGAAGGGTCTGTCCTGTGCGACCAGGCGTTGAAAAATATTTCTTCAAAATTAAAATGTGATGTTCTGGTTTGTACGGTGGAACGGGGGGAAGATGTGTATATTCCTGACGGGAATTTTATTCTGCGGGCGAAGGATGAAATTTCTGTAGTAGGTACGGTGAAGAATGGTATGTTGTTTTTCAAAAAGCTGGGCGTGCCCAGAGCCCGGGCAAAGAATGCTTTTATCGTCGGTGGAGGAGAAACTGCATATTATTTGGCAAAACAGTTAATTTCTATCGGCATATCGGTCAAAATAGTGGAAAAGGACAGGGTCAGGTGTGAGGAGTTAAGCGAATTGCTGCCCCAGGCCACGTTAATTTATGGGGATGGTACGGACAAGGACTTGTTGATGGAAGAAGGGCTGCCCCAGGCAGAATCCTTTGTGGCGCTTACTAATTTTGATGAAGAAAATATCATGCTTTCCCTTTATGTAAAAAGTATTTCCAAGGCGAAGCTGATTACAAAAGTACATAGGATTTCTTATGACGAATTAATCGGAGGGATGGAACTGGGCAGTATTATTTATCCCAAGTATATTACAGCGGAATCCATTGTGAAGCATGTCAGGGCTTTGCATAATTCCATAGGGAGCAATATAGAGACGCTTTACCGTATGAATAATGACCGGGTGGAGGCTTTGGAATTTATTGTGAAGGAGGACTCGCCGGTAGTGGGAATCCCCTTGCTGGAACTGAACCTGAAGCCGAATATTCTTATTTGCTGCATTAACCATAAAGGAAATATCATAACGCCCGGCGGCCAGAGCAAAATCTCAGTGGGGGATACGGTGGTCATTGTCACCACCACCACAGGGCTGCATGATATCAAGGATATATTGAAGGGTTAGAAAGGCATCATGTTTAGTATGATGCGGCAGCATGGAGGGCGGAGAAATGAATTATTCGGTAATTCGTTATATTTTGTGCAGAGTTTTGGAATTTGCGGCGTTGTTTATGGCGTTGCCTTTTATAGTAGGACTGATTTACAGGGAAAGCAGTGCTTTTTGTTTTCTATATGTGATTGCCGGCTGCCTGGCAGTCAGTCTGGCAGGGAGAAGGTTCAAGCCAAAAAGCAATGTATTTTATGCGAAAGAAGGGTTTGTCACAGTTTCCCTAAGCTGGATTATATTAAGTTTGATTGGGGCGCTTCCTTTTTACCTTAGCGGGGAATTTCCGACCTATACGGATGCGCTGTTCGAAACCATATCTGGCCTGACCACTACAGGGGCGACTATATTGACCGATGTGGAAGGATTGTCCAGATGTATCCAGTTCTGGCGGTGCTTTACCCACTGGATTGGAGGAATGGGGGTTCTGGTACTGATTTTGGCGGTACTGCCTTTGTCGGGAAGCTATAACATGCATCTGATGAAAGCGGAGAGCCCGGGCCCCAGTGTAGGCAAATTAGTTCCTAAAATCAAAAACACGGCTATGATATTGTATGGAATATACCTGATGATTACTGTGGTGGAAATCATATCCCTGATGTTTGCCGGGCTGAATTTGTATGAGGCCTCCACACTATCCTTTTCCACCACGGGAACGGGTGGGTTTGGGCTGTTAAATTCCAGCATCGGAAGCTATTCCACAACGGTTCAGACTATATTTATCATTTTTATGTTATTGTGCGGAATTAATTTTCAGATATTTTATTTGCTGTTAATCAGGAAACCCAGGGAAGCTTTCGGCAGCGAGGAACTAAGATATTATCTCGGGATTGTCTTTGTGGCGGCATTGCTGATTTCTATTAATGTAAGGGGCTTTTTTGAAGATGGTTTCCAGGCATTTCACCACTCCCTGTTTCAGGTAGTATCGGTAATGACTACAACAGGGTTTGCCACACTGGACTACAACGTATGGCCGGAATTCTCCAGGGCGATTATTTTCCTGCTCACTTTGCTGGGGGCCTGCGCGGGCAGCACGGGGGGAGGGTTTAAAGTATCCCGTCTGATTGTATTGCTGCGTTCCATAAAAAATGAGATATTTTCGGTGATTCATCCGAGAAGTATCAAGAAAATCCATATGGACGGGCGCATTGTGGAAGACGGGGTGATTAAGTCCATCCAGGTGTATACGATGATTTATGTAATGATATTGCTTGGGTCTTTTGTACTGGTTTCCCTAAACGAGTTTGATTTCGTAACCAACATCACGGCGGTGGCCACTACCTTCAACAACGTAGGGCCGGGCTTTAACATGGTAGGGCCGGCAGGGAATTACTCGGCATTTTCCGGTTTCTCAAAACTGGTCCTGATGTTCGACATGCTGGCCGGCCGCCTGGAACTGATGCCTATGCTGGTACTTTTCTCGCCCAGAACATGGAGACGTTAATATAACTATAACTAAAAAAACAGCATATTGCCCAGGAAGTGCCCGGAGAATTGCAGGACGCGAAGCGGCCGGAAATTGCTCTGCCGGGCGGCACTGCAGGGGGAATATGCGGAACTGGAAAACAGCATATTGCCCAGGAAGTGCCCAGAGAATTGCAGGACGCGAAGCGGCCGGAAATTGCTCTGCCAGACGGCACTGCAGGGGGGATATGCGGAACTGGAAAACAGCATATTGCCCAGGAAGTGCCCAGAGAATTTCAGGACGCAAAGCGGCCGGAAATTGCTCTGCC